>Ga0256833_1001460_pt1 | contig 17412 bp, 18 predicted proteins | sample 356284metaG_FD_190535 | JGI IMG/M metagenome (GOLD analysis project Ga0256833, IMG submission 190535) | Hydrothermal vent microbial communities from Mid Atlantic Ridge, Atlantic Ocean - 356-284 | ecosystem: Environmental > Aquatic > Marine > Hydrothermal vents | place: Atlantic Ocean: Mid... | reverse complement strand
GGATCCATGAGGGTTGATGCCAATATTTCGGTCAGGCCAAAGGGTTCAGATGAACTGGGTACAAAAACTGAAATAAAGAATATGAACTCCTTTCACAATATTGAGAGAGCCCTGCAGTATGAATTTGAGCGGCAGGTGATGTTGATTGAGTCTGGTGAAAAAGTGGTTCAGGAAACGAGACTATGGGATGCAGCAAGGGGAAAAACATTTTCCATGAGATCAAAGGAAGAGGCACATGATTACAGATACTTTCCGGAGCCTGATCTTGTGTTTCTTGATATTGATGATGAGTGGATAGAAAAGGAAAGAGGCAACCTTCCTGAACTCCCCCTTGAAAGGGCAGATAGATTTGTCAGGGACTATGGAATTCCCAGGTATGATGCTCAGGTGCTCACGCAGGAAAAAAGTGTAGCTGATTACTTTGAAGAGGTGGTGAAGGAGTTTGGTGATCCAAAAATGGTGAGCAACTGGATAATGAGCGAATTTCTCCATCACCTCAATGAGGATAAAATAGATATTTATGAAAGCAGAGTAAAACCCAACATGCTTGCTTCAATGCTCCGGTTAATCAAAGATGGGACTATTTCTGGAAAAATAGGGAAAACAGTATTTCAGGAGATGTATGAAACGGGAAAGTCTCCGGAGGAGATTATTGAGGAGAAGGGTCTTGTTCAGATAAAAGATGAAGGATTTATTGAAGAAATCATAGACAAAGTCCTGGCGGAGAACCCCGATGTGGTGGAGAAGTACAGGGCTGGTAAAAAGGGGGTAATTGGTTTCTTTGTTGGTCAGGTGATGAAGGAGACCAGGGGAAAGGCCAATCCTGAAATTGTGAATAAGATTCTGAGGGAAAAATTAGGAGGTTGAAGCTGTGAGTGAGAAAAAGTCGCCACCTGAGCATCTCCTCCAGAGGGGATCCTGGGGTAGCAAATTTGCTTTTGTACTTGCTGCGGCGGGATCTGCTATAGGCCTGGGTAACGTATGGAAGTTTCCCTACATTACAGGTGTATATGGAGGAGGAGCATTTGTCTTCGTTTACCTTTTTAGTGTTCTTCTGGTGGGTCTGCCTCTTCTGATTGCAGAAATACTGTTGGGTAAGTCTGCCCATCGTGACCCTGTTGGAACCTTTATCGTTCTTTCTCCAAAAGGAAAAAAGTACTGGCAGCTTGTGGGGTGGATGGGAGTTGTATCTGGATTTGTGATACTCTCCTTCTACAGTGTGGTGGCTGGCTGGGCTCTGAGTTATGTCTTCAGATCAATTTTTGAACCCTTTTCAGGTTTGCCACCTGAGAAGATTGACCATCTTTTTGTGGAACTCACCTCTTCGCCGGGAATTGAAATTATCTGGCACTTCATCTTCATGTTTTTCACTGTGGGAATAGTTATTGGAGGGGTCAAGAAGGGACTGGAAAAGTGGAGCAAAATTTTGATGCCCCTTCTCTTTGGGATTATCCTTTTTCTTGACCTCTACGCCGCCACAACTAAAGGATTCGTGACAGGTCTCACTTTTCTTTTCAAGCCAGATTTCACAAAATTGACACCTGATGCCATTCTGCAGGCACTGGGACACTCATTCTTCACCCTTAGCCTTGGAATGGGAGCAATGATAACCTATGGAAGTTATCTCAAAGATGAAGAGGATATTGTTGTTCCCGCCGTGAGTGTTGCTGTTCTGGATACACTGATTGCTCTTCTGGCAGGGATGGCCATTTTCCCCATAGTTTTCACCTTTGGATTGAAGCCCTCTGCAGGTCCGGGCCTTGTTTTCAGGACCCTTCCTGTTGTGTTTGCAAAATTGCATTTTGGAATGGTTATTTCATTTCTATTCTTCACCCTCCTCACCTTTGCGGCTCTTACCTCTGCAATCTCTCTCCTCGAAGTTGTTGTGGCTTTTTTTGTGGATGAGCTGGGGTGGGATAGAAAGATTGTTACTCCAGTTGTGGGATTTCTTATATTCCTCCTGGGTGTTCCAAGTGCCATCTGGGATAGTTTCTTTGACTTTGTTGACTGGCTGTCCACAAATATATTTCTCCCTGTGGGTGGATTCTTCATTGCACTTTTCACTGCCTTTGTTCTTGAGGAGAAGTTGAAGAAGATCCACTTTGCCAGATATCCTGAGTACCTGTACAGAGGATGGAATTTCACTGTGGGATGGATTTCTCCGGTGCTTGTGGCCATCATGATTCTCAACAGGTTTGGTATTTTGAAGTTAATTTTTTCAAGTCCATTTTTGAGGAAACTTCTTGGTGTGGAGTAGAAAATTTGCTTTAACTATTTTCTTGATTTTCAGTTTTTCTCCACCTTCTCTGTGGGGAAGTAATTTTTACCCTGGCATGATTTATGATCTTGATTCAAAGAAAAGTTTTTCACCGTTTGGATGGGAGAAAAGGGAAACACATTTAATTGAAGAAGAAAATCCAGTTTCGGAAGGCCTGATAATTTTATTCAGATTCTACCAGAAAATTCTCTCTCCCATTGATGGACCCAAGTGTCCATATTACCCCACATGCAGCCAGTTTGGAATTGAGTCGGTCAGAAGATACGGCTTTTTCTGGGGATTGCTGATGCTTTTCAACCGGCAGATGAGAGAGTATCCCAATCTTGTTAAGGATAAATGGTTCCCGCTTGTTGTTAAATATGGTGTTTTGAGAGTTTATGATCCACCTGAGAGGGCATATATATGGAGCGATTTCTGGAAATAAATGGAAAATTTTTGCTCATATTTTTTTCGCTTGCAGTTTCAATATCTCTCCATGCTGGTGAAAGGTGGGAATTTTATGGAGATCAGTTTTTCAAAAATGGCGAGTACTACAGGGCTATAACCATGTATTATATGGCTTTCTTTGACGCCGTTAGCGATAGAGATAGATGCAGGCTTTTAACAAAAAGTGCAGAGTCTTTCATCAGGGCAGGTTATTATGAAGAGGCGCTCAGGGAGTATGATAGAGGGAAAAGTTACTGCAGTGAAGAGAGGTTGATCTATCTCAGAGGTCGCCTCTTTTTCATCAGAGGGAATTACTCAATGGCTGAGTATCTCTGGGGAAGACTCAGAGACAGGAGGAGGAATTTTCTTGTTGGTATAAGTAAGATGATGCAGTTTGACAGAGATGGTTTGAAATTTTTGAGGAGTTACGCTGATGAGGTATCTGGTGAAGATAAGAAGAAGGTTTTTAGTTTAATGAAGAACTTCCCTGAAAAATTACCGTACAGATCCCCTCTTCTTGCTGGAGTGCTCTCTGCTCTTCTGCCTGGTGCCGGTCAGGTGTACACTTCCCACTATGGTGAGGCTGGAATGTCATTTGTGGTCAATGCCATTTTTGCCTTTTTAACCTATCAGGCTATAAGAAAGGCTGAGATGATTCCCCATTATGGTTACGCTGAGGCTGGCTTCTGGGGTTTTATTGGTATGGGTTTTTACCTTGGTAACATATATGGGGCTGTACTGTCCGCAAAGAGGTATAACTACTATTACAGGAGCAGATTCAGGAGAGAGATGCTGAATCAGTTGCAGATTTCATATTCGTTTCCATGAATTTTTTCTTCTGAATTTTCTGAAAAGTATTCCATTTCTCACTCCCAGAATTGATGCCATCATGAAGTGAGTGTATGGAAAGAAGAAAACATAGGCAAAGAAGGAGTGGAGTAGAAACAGAATCAGTGCGAGGTCAAGACCTATAATATAATGTTGATAAATTTCAGGGAGTTTACTCCTCTTTTCCCTTTCAATTTTGTAGTTCCACCAGATGAATCCAGTTACAAGAATAAAGGAGATTATCCCTCCCTCTGCAAGTATCTGCAAAAGATCAAAATCATCGTATGGGATTGAGAGCCTCATGGGAATTGTGAAGAAGTGGAAGGCTTCATACATTCCTCCAAAGCCTATTCCAGTGACCGGTGAGTGAAGAAAAATTTTTGCAGTGGAGTTGATCAATTCCTTTCTTGCTCTGAGTGAGAGAGACAGAACATCAAATTTTTTAATAAGAGGAGTTAAATCAAGGTTAAAGATGTCGTAAAGGATGACAAGAAGAATAAGTAATGAGATGATAATTTTTTCCCTTCTGTTACCCTCTGGCTGTATGTTTGAAATTATCAGAAAAATAACCAGCAGGGATGTGTAGATGATCACGCTTCTGGATAGGGTGAGTATTATTCCCGCATAAATTATTCCTGAAAGGAGTATGCCTGTAATTTTATTTTCCTTTTTGCTTCTGTTGAGAGAAAAGTTGAGAAATACGAGCAGAGACATTGCCATTACGGTGGCGGCGAAATTGGGATTTATAAACTCACCAAAGGGTGATTTCCTCTCAAGGGTAAAGCCGTAAATCCTGTGTGTACCGGAGAACTTGTTAATTATTTCTGCCAGAATGATGAAAATTGACTGTGCAAACAGGAACTTAAAGAATCGCTGAAGAGATGAGATGCTTCCAGGTATAAATAGATAGGAAACCATGTATATGATACTGGCTGTGAAGATTGTTGATAGAAAAAACATGGTTTCAACAGGTGCAGCAGAGATGGGCCTCCATAATGTTTCAAGGGATAATCCAGTCTGATGGAGGGGCAGGATTCTGAGAGTGTAGGTAGCAGGAGATATAATTTTCAAAATTTGTTCCGGGAGGGGGATCAGTTGAAAAATAGATATGATAATAAGACCTGTCCAGAGCCACCCTCCTTTGACCTGTTTCCTGAATCGTATAAATCCAAAGATGAAAAGGGAGATAATTAGAGAAATCACTCTTGTTGCATGATGGGGACCTCCAAAGAGGATAAGATTTACCGCAAGAAGGAGATAAAACAGGATAACCACTATTCTATCTTTTTTGTCCATCTTCCCATTTATATTACCTGTAAACTTCCTTTTATGCCAGTTGGAAACAGAAGGAAATGTGGTATAATTAAAGAAATGAAGAAGGTCGTCCTCACTCTACTGATTCTTCTCTCTGGATGTGTTTCCCACAGATTTGATATTGAGCGATACAGAAAAGCCATTCTGAATATACATTTCACCACCAAAGATATGTATTTCACCGGCGATAACTTTAAAGTGGGAAATTTCACCGTTGCAATCCTGAAGATTTATCCACCTGGAAGCGGGATTTATGGGAGAGTTGAAATTGGAATAAGGGGCAGAAGTGATTACAGAAAGGTTAATCTTGATCTGTACGATTACTACATACTTGATTCCAGAAATGCACTGGTGGTTCTGGATGTTGATTCGTCAGATCCGCTTAATTCCAATGTGACTCTGGGGATATGCTCACCTTCACAGTTACCTCTGAAACTCAGCAAAGTTGCCCTTATGGCTGCTTCTCTCTCACCTGAGCAGTTTATACTGAAGGTGAATGGTAAACTGATAACTCTGAGTATGAACAGGGAAATAGGTGACAAATTTTTTAAGTTAAAGCTAACTGCTGTGTCATCCACATCAGGTTCTGTTGAGAGGAAGGGGAATATTTCCATCAGATTTATTGCAACTAAAAATCTTGAGATTTCGGTGGATGGAACTTCACTCCTGATTGAGGATATAATCTGGGATATGGCACCTTCTATGAGAAAAATATCGGTAAAAAAAGGCATAGAAATTGCACTATTAAAGAAGGGTGAAAGGATGAAACTGGAGAACGGAGAGTGTGATGTGCTTAAAATTGAGAAGGAAAGAGGTTTAATGAGGTGTGATTTTTATGACCTTCCCCTTGGTGACAGGGTTTTGATTCAAAAGGTTGAGAAATAATTTCGGGGAGTGTGAAAATGGGTAAAATTGTTGACTTTGAAAAGTATCGTCAAAGATACTTTGATAAGAATGTGGAGGTGGTTTTTGGTGATAATCTACTTGCCCTTTCATATGAGGATGAGCAGAGTATCAAGGCTGATGGAATAATTCTTGAACAGGATTCCCTTGGAATAATGACACCGGAGGAGAACAGTTACATCTTGAAGGAAGATATTTTTGATGATGAGGATTTTGAAGATTTTGCCGGAGATGTTTTTTCTGTAAGGGCATATGAGCTTGGTGATGCGTACATTGAAGGCAGAAGGGGGGATCGAGACACCCCACCCACAATATTTGATCCTTTAAAGGTCAGGATAGTGGTTTTTGATATGATAAATGAGCCTGAAGGTAATTTTTACTCCTACAGAAAATTGGTGAGTGCCTATATGAAGGCGTTTTCAATTATGAAGAAAAACGATGTTAAAAAGATAAGGTTGAGGTTGCTGGGTGCCTTTTACAATTTTATACCAATTGAGGATTCCCTCAGAGCAGTTCTGAGAGCCCTTGATAACTTCGTTTTTGAAAAGGTTTACATAATCCTCCGGAACAGGGAAGAAGTTAAACTTGTCTGGTCTTATCTGCTGCCTTTCATAGAGAGGAAGGAACTGGAGAAGAAGAGGAAAAGCAAGAAAAAGGATGGCAATTAAGGTTGAAAGATTTGTCGTTTCAGGTGGGGATCTCTCTTTAGAACCTGAAGCCAATTTTTACCTGATTGAGAGCGAGGGGGAAGCTGTACTCATAGATAGTGGTTTTTACTCAGAAGAGACGAAGAAGTTGATAGAAGCCATTGCACGAAAGTGGAATTTAAAGGCTGCTTTTATCACCCATCTCCATGAAGATCACGCGGGTGGAATTCCATTTTTAAGAGAACTTGGTGTTAAAATTTTTCTTCACAGAGATGAAAAGGTTCCTCCCAGTTTTAAATTTGAAATTGAAGATGCTGTTTTCAGGGTAAAAGAGGGGTTGAGGCTCTTTTTCAGAGGATTTACAGTCAGGTTGTGCCACACTCCGGGACATACGAGGGGACATATTTCCCCTTATGTTGAGGAAGAGAAGATCCTCTTTTCAGGTGACACCATTCTAAGTAAGGGTACCCCATGGGTGGGACCCCCTGAGGGAGATATGAAGGTTTACATGGAGACCTTAAAGATGCTCAGGGGACTTGATATAAGGGTAATATACTCCGGTCATGGAGAAGAGATTGCAAACCCCGGTGAAAAAATAGATGAATATATTGCCCACAGGCTTGAGAGGGAGAAACAGATTATTAAAGCCATTGAGAGTGGTAAAAAGAGCATTGAAGAAATAACAGATTATGTTTACGATAAGGAGGATCTTCCTGAGCATGTAGTACCCTTTGCCCGACTAACTGTCCTGGCTCATCTTGATAAGTTGAAGAAAGAGGGAAGGGTTTTTCAAACTTCGAAGACAACGTATGAACTGCTGAAAGGTGAAAAATGAGAATCCCTCCAGTTTCAAATTCTTTTTTCAGAAACCTTGCTTCTCTTATTGAATATGGGAGACTTGAAAGTGAAGTCACACTTGAGCAGGCATCTTTTGCCTCCAGAGCCAATTTATCACCACTTCTTTTTTACTATCTGAAGAGATCACAGCTTCTTAATTCCCTGGATGAAAGGGTCAAAAGGGGGCTGTACAGGGATTTTGTGATGGCTGGGGCAGATTATCTCTTTACAGGGGAGCAGGTCACATATCTGAACAATTTTTTCAACCAGATTCAGGTTCCTGTGATGGCATTTAAAGGAATTTACACAAGAAGGTTTTATCCCGATCCTCTTCTGAGGTTAATGGGAGATTATGACTTCCTGATAAAAGGGGAGGACAGGGTAAGATTGAGTAATAAAATGCTTGAAAATGGATTTGTAATCGTAAAAACTGGAAGGAACTTTCTTGAGAGAATCGGGGCTGAGATTACATTCAGAGGACCTGATAAGTGGAAGTTGATCGATATCCACTACAGGTTGTTCCAGAGATTCAGATACACCCTTGATGAGAGTGAAATATGGAAGAGGGCACACAGAGTTAATGAGTTCTTTTTTTATCCATCTCCCGAAGATCAATTTGTTATAACAGTTATTCATCTCATTAAAGATGCCTTTACACTTCCTCTTTCGGGATTGATGGATCTCTACTACCTTTATATGAGCAATCTGGATATGGATTACATTGAATTTCAGGTGAAAAAGGCAGGGGTAGAAAGAGGATTTTCCACAGTTGTTTATCTCATGAATGAACTGCTTGGTGTTAATGTGAAAACAAAGATCACCGGCAGGATTTTTGATATTGAGTTTTTCAGGGAGGAGAAGTTTTCAGGTTTCCAGAGGTACAGTTACGCTCTGAGTACCATAGGAAAGCCGCTGAACAAGATATTGTTCACGGGAGCCTACCTGGTTCTGGGAGGGATTGATCTTGTCTCGGAAAAGTAGAGCCATTACCTTTGGCTTTGGCAGATTCGGGGTTAATGTTTTTTCAGATGAAGAAACTATTGATCTTTTTGTGAGAACATACAGGAGTTTTATTTCAGAGTTGAAGGAGGGACAGGCCGCCGGTGAAATTTTTATTGAGAAGAGTGGGGACTTGAGTTTTAAAACTGTAAGGGGACTTTTGCCACTTGATATTGAAAGAGATGGTTCTCTGGTCACTGTTGCTTCCACGGGATTAAAGGGGGATTTTGATCTAACCACCTTTAGTGGAGAGGTAAAAGTCGCGGCAAACCTGTCTGTTAGCCTGATGGAAAATTTTTTCAGAGTCTATTTTTCTTACTATCTTCTTCTCAATGAGGCTTTATTACTCCATTCCGCAGGAATGGAACTGGGAGGGAAGGGATTTCTATTTGTGGGGCAGTCGGGTGCTGGAAAGTCAACCATATCACGGCTACTGAGAAATTATGGAGAGATTTACAGTGATGATCTGGTGGCCGTTGATCTTTCCAAAGAGGATACTCAGATCTTATCAACGCCTTTCAGGGGCGAGGAGACGATATGGGTGGGGAGGCAAACAGGTACCAGACTCGTGAGAGTTTTTTTTCTAATAAAATCTGATAAAAATGAAATTGTTCCTGTGGAGCGTGGATATGCAGTTGCCAAACTTTTTGCCAATTCTCCTTTTGTAAACAGCGATGATGAAATGGTTGATTTACTTGTTGAAAGGATAAACTCTTTGCTGGAAAGGGTGGAATTTTATATACTCAGGTTCAGAAAAGATGGGAGTGTAAAGGAGGTTTTATTGTGAGGGAAGAGATCTACAGAAGAAAAAAGGGGGTGGTTCACAGGAAGATCCTTGATGAGTATATCCTTGTAGATACAAGGGAAGGGGAGGTTTTGACCCTTAATGAGGTGGGGGGTGAGATCTGGGATCTGATAGATGGCAGAAGGAGTGTTGCTGAAATTATCAGAATGTTGGTGGAGCAATACGAGGTTTCAGAAGAAGATGCAGAGGGAGATGTTGAGGAATTTTTAACACAGTTGCTGGAAGCGGGTCTAATAGAGAGGGTTAAGTGAAAAAGCTCTACGATACATATATAAAAGCGGGCATCCCGGCAAATGTTGTCCTGGAGGTTACCTACAGATGCAATTTGAAATGCATCCATTGCTATGTGGTTAACAGAGGAGAAAATGAATTAACTTTTGAGGAATATTCTCACCTTCTTGATGACCTTAATACCCTTGGTACTCTTATTCTGACAGTTACGGGAGGTGAACCTCTTGTAAGGAGGGATATAAGAGATCTTCTTGAAATGATGAGTGAGAAGGAATTTGCAATAAGACTCTTTACCGCTGGATATTATATTGATGAAGATTTCGCACATTTCCTGTCGCAATTAAACATTCTTGAAGTGGAACTCAGCATCTATGGAAGCAGAAGCGAATTGCACGATTCAATAACAGGGGTTAGAGGTTCTTTTGACCATCTTGTCAGAGCAGTGAAATTTCTCAGAAAGCACAATATAAAGGTTAATCTTAAATTCATCGCCATGAAGCCCAACTACAGGGATGTGGTGTCTGTAAAGGAGCTTGTCCATTCTCTTGATGCTAATTTCTATTATGACGTTGTTATTACTCCAAAGGATGATCTATCCATTGATCCCTTGAAGTTGAGACTTGATCTTTATCAATTGAGAGAATTTTACTCCCTTGTTAAGGATAGGCCCTACATTTTCCCTCAGAGGGATGTAAATGAATATATATGCAATGCGGGTCTTTCCACGATGGCCATTTCACCATATGGAGATGTTTATCCCTGCGTTCAGCTCAGACTCCTTGCGGGAAATATAAGAGAGAAAAGCATTGTTGAGATATGGAAGAAATCCGAAGTTTTTAAAAGCCTGAGGGGGAAAAGGATAAAAGATTACAGATGTGGCAGTTGCCCCCTTCTCCCCTATTGCAGTCCCTGTATCGGATCCATCTGGCTTGAGAAGGGTGATGTTAATGGATGTACAGAAATTCTGCGAAACAGAGCGGTTGTTTTAAAGGAGCTTGCCGATGAAAAATAGAGAGTTTGTACTTGGATCATCTTCGCCAAGGAGAAGCGAACTTTTATCCATGATTGGACTTAAGTTCAGAATTATTACACCTGAGATTGATGAATCCCCTGCTCCAGGAGAACCTCCATGGGAGTTTGTGAAACGAGCCGCCCTTGAAAAACTTGAGGCAGTCAGAAGGAAAGTGGATGGTGAGATGCCTGTCCTTACCGCTGATACGGTGGTATTCATAAATGGGAAAATTCTTGGTAAACCATCTGATGAAAAAGAAGCAGTTGAATTTTTGAAAATGCTCTCAGGTAACTGGCACAGGGTGTACACCGGATATGCCCTCTGGTGTGGAAAGAAACTCTACAGGAGAAGTGTGAAATCAAAGGTAAAAATTATGAATTTGAGCGATGAAATAATAGAGTGGTATGTTTCCACTGGAGAACCTCTCGATAAGGCGGGAGCCTATGCAGTTCAGGGAATAGGTAGCTTTATGATAGAGGCGGTTAGGGGATCATATTCCAATGTTGTGGGTCTTCCCCTGACGCAGGTGGTAAAGGATATGATTAAGTGTGGGCTCATTTACTTTAAAGATAAAAAGTAGTTTTATTTTTTGGAAGTCTCTGGTGTGTCTATGTATTTTTTTATCTGCCTGATTCTTCTTTATAAATTGCCTGATTGTACCTGCACAGAGATTGAGCAACCTGAGAAAAAATCAAGTGAGATTAAGGAGTCGTATGAAAAGATAGATAGGTTTTCTACATCTTTTTTACACCAGAATGTTGGTATATGTTAACTTACTGTAACAAGGAGGTTTTTATGGAAGGGAAAATACCTGTTATTGATCTCCACTCACATATGCTGATAAATTTGCACTATCTGAAGAAAGATCTCAGCAGAAGAGTATCATCTCCTCTTTTCTGGAATCCTCTGAAAAATATGCTTGATTTGCCCAAAATCTCTGAGGGCGGGTACAGGGTGATTGTATCAGATGTTTATGTTCCTGGAATATTTGGGGTTTTTCTTGACTATTTTAAAGATGCTTTGGCTCAGCTTGATACACTTTCACACTTCGTTGAGAAGAATAATGAAAGGATGGTTCTTGCAAAAAGTGGTAAGGAAGTTGTTGAAGCTGTTAAGAAAGGGGACAGAATTGTTGCTGTTCCTGCCATTGAGGGTGGGCATCACATTGGTAACAGTGTGGAGAATCTTCATCTTTTCAGGGAAAGGGGAGTTTTTTATATTACACTTACTCATTTTGTAAAAAACAGGATTGTGGGTTCATGCAGTTTTAAATTTCTTTACAGGGATGATGGTCTGACCTCTTTCGGTAGAGAAGTTGTAAGAGAGATGGAAAAGATAGGGATCGTCCCTGATCTCGCCCATATTTCCAGTAAAGGTTTCTTTGAGGTCGCCAGTATATATAATGGGCCTCTTTTTGTCTCCCATACCGGTGTGAGGGCCTTTAACGACAGTGAGAGAAATCTTTCAGATGAGCAGATAAGGGAGATTGGCAGGAAGGATGGTTTGATTGGTATAATCATGTTTCCATGGTATTTGAAGAGAGGGGGTGTTTTCTCCATTGCCAGAATCTGGGCAAAAACTGCGGCGTATATTTCGGAAAAAATAGGTCCGGAGCATGTTGCCATTGGAACAGATTTTGATGGATACATTTTTTCCGTAAGAGAGATAAGAGATGCCTCAATGATCCAGAAATTGAGAAGATTTCTTGAAGAAGAGGGTTTCAGCAGAGAGGAAATTGAAGGTATCTTCTGGAAAAATGCCCTCAGGTTTATGGAGAGGTATTATGGGGGATAAACTGGAAATTGAACAGCACTTTGCTATACTATTTAAAAACCCCGGTGGAGGTCAGTTATGTGGAAAGAGGATAGAGAGATAATGGAAGCACTCACATCTTCTGCATGTCCTTCTGGCTATGAATCTGAGTGTGCAGGAATCTTTGAGAATAGTGTAAAGGATTTTGTGGATGAAGTTGATGGTGATGTAATGGGCAACAGGTGGGGAGTAATCAGGGGGGAGAGTGAGAGAAAAATCATGCTTTCAGGTCACATGGATGAAATTGGTGTAATGGTCAGATATATTGACGAAAAAGGGTTTATCTATTTCGCTCCTGTAGGTGGAGTGGATGCCCAGCACATAATGGGACAGAGGGTTGTCCTCTTTACTAAAAACGGCAGGGTAAGAGGAGTTATAGGTAGAAAACCCATTCATCTTCAAAAACCTGAAGACAGGGAGAAGGCTGTAAAAATAGAAGATATGTACATTGATATTGGTGCTAAAGATAAAGAGGATGCAGAAAAGTATGTATCAATAGGAGATGTGGGTGTTGTTGATGTGGGTATGATGGATGTAATTAACAACAGGGTAGTTGCAAGAGCCTTTGATGATAAGATGGGTGCCTATGTAGTGGCTGTGACCCTCAGGGAGATAGGAAGAAGGATAAAAAGAGAGGGTAAAAAACCAGCTTACACTGTCTATGGTGTTGTCAGTGTTCAGGAGGAGATTGGTTTGAGGGGAGCGAAAACTGCTGCCTACGGAATCTCGCCTGATGTGGGTATAGCCATTGATGTTACATTTGCCACTGATCAGCCTGATGTGGATATGAAAAAGGTGGGTGAAATGAAGCTTGGTGATGGACCGGTGGTGTCGCGTGGTCCAAATATAAGTCCAAAGGTTTTTAAAAGATTCCTGAATGTTGCAGAGAAAAACTCAATCCCTCTACAAATTGAAGCTGCACCCAGAGGCACAGGAACAGATGCAAATGTTATTCAACTTACAAAGGCTGGAGTTGCCACAGGTCTGGTGAGCGTGCCTCTCAGATATATGCATTCCCCGGTAGAGATGCTGCAGATTGATGATCTGGACAACGCTGTTAAATTGCTCGTTGAGTTCATATACTCCCTCGATGGTACAGAGGACTGGAAGATATGATTATCTACTGTCAGGTGTGTGGTGAAAAAATAGATATTGATTATGTGGGAAGAGATTCAGTCTGTCCATCGTGTGGAAGTTATCTGCACTCGTGTATTCAGTGCGAGTTTTATGATCCCTATGCTCATAACCAGTGCAGAGAACCATCTGCCGAGTTTGTGGCAGATAAGGAGGCTTCAAACTTCTGTGAATATTTCAAACCGAAGAAGACTCCACCTGGAAATAAGAGAAAGAAAGTGGATCCAGATGAATTGTTGAAGAAGTTACTTGATGGAGAAAAAGATTAAAGCTGGTTTTATTTCACTGGTACCACTGAATTTACTTGAGGGGAGGGTTGAACCTGTATTGGTGACTCTGCTTGCTGAAAAGTACAAAAGTTATCTTGATCTGCTGATGAAGGAAGGAGAAGAGGGAGGGGTGGAACTTACTTCTCCACTGATTGCGAAGATTCTGGTTCCAATTCTCAGAAGGGAAGGTATAGATAAATTCGTTGTCAGTGTTCCTGCAGATATGAGGGAAATAGTAACAGTTCTTGAAACGGAAGGGATTGATTTCTTTGTTTTCAGATATATGCCTGGTATTGAGCAGGAGCTGGAGAGATTGAAAAACTGGTTGCCATCTGATTCTTCAGGGGTTAATATACGGGAAAAAATTCTGAATCTGGACAGGTACCTGAAAGGAGAAGAGGAAAAGTATTTCTCACAGTTTACAGAAAAACTATTTTCAATTTCGGGAGTAACTGTAGATCCTGGAAAAGATTTTAAATGTGGGAAAACTAAAATTGGCCTCCTTGGAGAATTGCCACCTTTCACTGACTTCTACAGAGAGTTGTGCAGATTATTTAATCCAGTTTTTATTGAGCTACCATATCTTCTCTCAGATGAAAAATTTTTCCTGGATCCGGGAGTGGTTTCTTCTCCTGCGGAGAGATTGGGTATTTATAGAGAAGTGGCAGAGGAGAGGGAGATTGAAGGGTTTTTTTATCTTTATTACTCCCTTTCACCCTGGCAGAATTATGAAATTATTCTCAGGGGGAGTTTATCTTCTGATGTTATTCCACTTGAAATAAAGAGTGGTACAGGTTTTGAAGAGCGAGAAAAATTGAGGATTGAGGCTTTTTACCGGAGAATAACAAATAAACAAGGAGGTATCTTATGAAGGCACCGGAGAAAAGAGGAGAGAGCATGCACCCTTATAAAATTGTTGAAATCCAGTTTGAAGAGACAATGAGAATCACGGGAATAACCTATTCTGAAAAAAAAGATCTTCTCTTCCCCTTCAGGGAGGTTACCGTTGAAGTTCCAGTGAGAATGGATAATGGTGATATAGAGGTATTTGTTGGTTACAGGGTTCAGCACAACGGAGCCAGGGGTCCAATGAAAGGGGGAATCAGGTTTCATCCAGAAGTTGATCTATTTGAGGTGAGGGGTCTTGCAGCACTTATGAGTTTAAAGACGGCTCTGATGGATATTCCCTTTGGAGGGGCAAAGGGTGGTGTTACTGTTGATCCATCAAAATTATCTCTTCCTGAACTTGAAAGATTAACGAGAAAATACACCCAGAGAATTGGTCTCATCCTTGGTCCTTTCAGGGATATTCCTGCTCCCGATGTTAACACCAATGCGCAGGTAATGGCCTGGATATTTGATGAGTACAGCAAGGCTCATGGATTCACACCTGCTGTTGTCACAGGTAAACCTGTTCCACTTGGAGGGGCACCGGGCAGGGAGGAGGCCACCGGAAAGGGAGTTGCCTTTATAACTTCTCTTGCAGCAAAGGATTTTGGAATTGAATTACAAAATGCAAGGATAGCCATTCAGGGTTTTGGTAATGTGGGGTCCAATGCGGCAAAATTTCTCCATCAAATGGGGGCAAAAATCGTGGCTATTAGTGATGTCAATGTTGCCCTTTTTAAGCCTGATGGAATTAACATACCGGAAGCTTACGAGTACTACAGAAAGAACAGGACGCTGAAGGGATACGAGGCAGAGGGTGTTGAGGTACTGGACAGAGAAGATCTTTTCAAAATCGAGACGGATATTTTGATTCCTGCTGCCCTGGGTGGTGCGATTTCAAAGGAGAAGAATGTGGATTACATAAAAACAAGAATGATAATAGAAGCGGCTAACAGTCCCATAACACCAACCGCAGAAAAGATACTTCTGGAAAGAAGGGTGACCATTGTTCCAGATATTCTGGCCAACGCAGGAGGAGTGATCGGTTCCTATTTTGAGTGGGTGCAGAATCTCCAGGAGTTTCGCTGGGAAAAGGAGGAGTTTTTCCAGCGGATGGAGAATATTCTCAGGAAGGCTTATACCTCAGTCCTTGATTTATCAAAGAGAGAAGGAATTGATTTGAGGAAATCTGCCTACGCCATTGCTATCTCAAGACTCGCTGAAGCTGAGAGGTTGAGGGGAAGTTATTGATGGGAATTACTGTAATATGCCCCCACATCCATACAGATTTTGATGCTTTTGGAAGTGCTGTGGGGGCCACATTACTTTACGAAAATAGCAGGGTGCTTCTTCCCCGGGAAGTGGAGGAGCCTCTGAGGAATTTTATAAGGGATTTTTTTGCTGATATTCTTGATAGTGATATAGAGGAGGAAGTTGAGCAGATCGTGATTGTTGATACTTCTTCCCTGAAGAGAATTGATTGCCCATTTGATTTCTCAGATAAAAAAATAGTCATCATTGATCATCACCCGGAAGGTAATCTACCCGGTAACCTGAATATTACCAGAGTTACAGCAGAGACGGGTTCAACTTCCACTATTGTCTCTCTTCTCCTGAGAGAAAAGGGAGTAGAAATACCTTCTGAAATTGCCACTGCGTTGCTTGCTGGTATATATGAAGATACGGGATATCTTTCATTCAGTGATGTTACTCCCGAAGACTTTGAAGCTGCTGCTTTCCTTATGAGAAAGGGAGCGGATCTGGAGGTAGTAACAAGGTATGTGAAATTCACTCTTCAGCCTCCCCAGATAGAACTTCTTCAGGAGATGATAAATGAGGGGGAGGTAATAAGAAGCGGTAATTTTCTCATTGGAATTGTTATTCTCAAACTTGAAAGGTATATTCCAGATATTTCCCTTGTGATGAATCATTATCTTTCAGCGATGGAATTAGATGCAGCTTTTGTGCTTCTCCAGTCAGGTGAAAAGATTCAAATCATTGGAAGGAGCAGAAACAGAGAGTACAGCGTCCTTGAGGTGCTCGGCAGACTTGGCGGCGGGGGACACAGGAGTGCGGCATCGGTTGTTCTTCAGAATCTCTCATTACCTGAAGCCTTGAAAGCTTTGAAGAACGCAATAGAAAGGAGGGAAGAGGAAGAGGTCAAAGCAGGAGACATTATGTTTTCCAATCTGGTAACCATTGGTGAGGGAAGGTCCATAGAAGATGCTGGTGAGATCTTTGGGAAGTATAATTTTAATGTTTTGCCCGTTATAAACAGCAGGGGCAGGCTTTCAGGTATTCTATCCCGTCAGATTGTTGATAAACTTCTCTATCACAATCTCGGAAAAGCAAAAGTAAGGGACTTCATGATAAGAGACATAGAAATTGTTTCTCCCGAAGATCCTGTTTCCAGGGTGAAAGAGATCATGATGAAGAAGGGGCAGAGATTTGTCCCTGTGGTTAAAGATGGGTTTCCTGCCGGGGGTATAACCCGAAAGGAGTTACTTAAACACCTTTTCTCAGAGCCTGACTCCTTTCGTGATCTTTCAAATGTGAAGAAAAAGAATTTAAAATCTCTTCTGGAAACCTCTCTTAAAAAAGAATTGATTGAAGTGATAAAAGAAGTGGGGGAAACTGCAGTTCAGTCTGGTATGAGGGCATATCTGGTGGGTGGATTTGTCAGGGATCTGATTTTGAGAAGGGAGAATTACGATGTAGACATCGTTGTTGAAGGTGACGCTATAGAACTTGCAGAACTTCTCGCCAGGGAAAGAGGCATCAGAGTAAAGAAGTGGGAGAGGTTTGGTACAGCACGCCTTCACTTTAATGGAGATTTTCACATTGATCTTTCAACAGCCCGAATTGAGTATTATACTCCTGAAAATATCTCCTACCCTGTTGTAACAAAGGGAACCCTTTATCAGGATCTCTACAGGAGAGACTTCACCATAAATGCAATGGCTATCTCATTAAATCCCGATGATTTTGGAGAATTAATTGATCCTTTTCAGGGACTCTATGATTTGAAA
>Ga0256833_1001459_pt1 | contig 17418 bp, 12 predicted proteins | sample 356284metaG_FD_190535 | JGI IMG/M metagenome (GOLD analysis project Ga0256833, IMG submission 190535) | Hydrothermal vent microbial communities from Mid Atlantic Ridge, Atlantic Ocean - 356-284 | ecosystem: Environmental > Aquatic > Marine > Hydrothermal vents | place: Atlantic Ocean: Mid... | reverse complement strand
CCTAAAATATCTCTATCTGTATTCACATAATAAATAGGTGTTTTAGGATATTTTGCCTTTATCTCTTTGAAATAGGGAGCCATATGTTCACACCAAATACATTCAGTTTTTCCAAACTGTACCATAGTTGGCTTACCTTTTGGTATCTCTTCTACTAGAACTTTTGGAACATCTCCAAAATCATATGCTATTGCTATAAACCCCATAAATATAAATAGAATTATCTTTTTTAACATCATAAATCCTTTTTTTATAAAAATTATAACATAACATTATAGTGCATCAGCTATATTAATATAGAGTCCTAAAAGCTCTATTTGGGTATCTACTCTATATATCTGTTGGTCTAACTCTCTAATTTTGAGACTATTTGAAACTATATCTGTATCAAAACTTGTTTTGTCTCCTACACTCTGCATCTCTTGGGTTGTGTTTAACATACTTTTATAATGAATAGCATCATCTTCTGATAGGGCTATCTTCTCATCTATAATCTCCAAACGCTTTTTGATAAGTTTATATCTATTTGCAATAATCTTTCTCTTCTCATTGAGTTCAACTTGTGCATTTAAATACTCTATTTTTGAGTTTTGAATATCTCTAAATGAGTTGATACTTAAGGGAAGTGTCACTTTGAACCCATAAGTGAAGTATTGCTCTTTTATCTTGCTATTTGGAGAGGCAAATAGAGGGTTTAAATCCTCATTTATATATCGTCCTGTTATAGATACCTCTGGTAGGTATTTGCTCAAAGTCATCTTTTTGTTGTTTCTCTTCTCTTCTACTCTAAAACTATCTCTTTGTAACTCTAACTGATTGTGTAGATAACGGTTCTTGTCTATCATAGAAAAAGTTGGTAACTCTATACTATATGGGTCTCTATCGCTTAGAAGAGAGAAATCATTCTCTAGTTTTGTAATAGTCAACTTCAACTCTAGTTTAGAAATAGAGTCTCTATTTCGTTTGAGTAGTGCTTGGTCATAGAGTGTTCTATTGGTTAATCCATTCTCATAACTCTCTTTTTGTATAGCAATATCTATCTCATCATTTAGTAGAGTTAACTCTAACTTCTCTAATTTCAGTTTAGACTTTTTTAGATTATACAAGATAGTCAAAGCTTGTGATATGAGTTTACGTCTCTGAAGCTCTATATCCAAACTATTTGCATCTCTTAATGCTTTGGCATATTTGATAGCAGACCAGATTCCACCTGATTTAAATATAGGTTGGTCTACAGATACTACAAATTGACCTGTGTTTAGAGTCTTACCAAATTGGGTTGAGTAGTTTTTGGAGTATTGCAATACAATAGGATTTATCCAAGAGTTCTCTAACTCTCTACTCTTGATACTATTTTGTCTCTGCTGATACTCCAAGAGTTGGGACTTATCAGTAGATAGAATATTGCTCAACTCACTCTCTGCCATAAGAGCAGAAAGGAGTAAGCTATATAGAAGAGATAGCTTCTTCAAAGCGTCTAAATCCCTCATCAATCTCACTATTTGTTATCGTAAGTGCAGGTAAGAAACGAACTGTATTTTTTCCAGCAGGAAGTATAACCAATCTATGCTCCATAGATTTAGAGATTACAGATTTCATCGTCTCATTATCTTTTGCACGAAGACCTCGCATAGCTCCTAAACCAACCTCTTGGGTAAATAGATTTGGATATTTGGTTGCCATCTCTTTTAATCTAACAGTAAAATAGGCTAATGTTTCAGTAAGTTTTCCACTCTCATATAATCCACTCAATACCTCCAATACAGCTAAACCTGCTCTTGTACTTAGATAGTTTCCACCAAAAGTACTACCATGGTCTCCTGCTACCAAAACATCTCTATGTTTAGTCATTACAGCACCAATAGGCACACCACCACCAAGACCTTTTGCCATGGTAATAATATCTGGGCTTATCTCATACATATTTGATGCCAACATCTTACCTGTACGATAGATTCCTGTCTGAACCTCATCAACAATAAGTAAAACATCTTGCTCTTTTAAGAAGTTTGCCAGTTTTTGAATCTCTGATTTATCAAAAGGTTGAACACCACCCTCCCCTTGGACTAGCTCTATCATCACAGCTACCGTCTCATCATCTATATTATCATAAACAGACTCCAACCCATCTACATAAGAAAATCCTGCAGGATATGGCGAAAAGTTTGGAGTATGAAAACTATCTTGACCTGTTGCTTTTACGGTAGTTATGGTTCGTCCATGAAAAGAGTGTGCTAACGTAATTACTTTATAACGCTTCTTCTCAAATCTAGTCTCTCCATATTTACGAGCTATCTTAATTGCTCCCTCATTTGCCTCTGCTCCTGAATTTGCAAAAAATATTGCTCCATCATAATTAGCTAAAGTGGCAATCTGCTCTGCTAACTTTGCTTGTGGTTCAATCACTTGTAAGTTTGAAATGTGGATAATTTTGGCTACCTGCTCTTGGATAGCTTTGACTAAAGTAGGGTTATTGTGTCCTACTGAATTTACAGCAATACCTGAAGCAAAATCTATATAATTATCTCCATTTTCAGCAAATAGAGTCGACCCTTCTCCTCTTACAAAGTTGATATAGTTTCGGTTATAAGTTTGCAAACCATACTTTTTATCTAGTTCTTCTAATGTCATTTTTTTCCTTATTTTTAAAGACTCTTTTGTGGTTCATCTACTAAATGCCCAAATGGCAACTTTGCTCCACCCATAATATGAAAATGGAGATGATTAACCTCTTGTCCACCATCTTTTCCATTATTTGTTATCAATCTATATCCACTCTTATCAATCCCCATCATGGTTGCTACCTCTTGAATAAATGGTGTCATTTCAGCCATAATTTCACTAGATACATCTTGGAAACACTCTACATGCTCTTTTGGAATAACCAAAATATGAATTGGTGCTTTTGGGTATAAATCATGAAATGCAATAAACTTATCATTCTCTAAAATTGTATTAGAAGGAATCTCTCCAGCTACTATCTTACAAAAAATACACATCTTTTTATCCTTTATCTATTTATGTTAAATATTTTAATTTAAAAAATTATAACACATTCAATCCCACTATTAGCATAGTTTCGATAAAATCTCACAATTATTAGTAAGAATTAAATAGAGGTTATTTTGAAAAATTTAGAAGAACAGATTAGAGATGCAAGTTCTTTAGATGCACTTAGTAGAGTTCGTATAGAACTTTTTGGGAAAAAAGGTGCGTTATCAAAAGAGTTTGCAAAACTAAAAGATGTACCCGGACCAGAAAAAAAAGCATTTGCAGAGGGGCTTAACAGACAAAAAGCCCATCTTCAAGACGTTTATGATACGTGTTATGAAACACTCAAAAAAGAGGAGATAGAGCGTCTATTAAAAGCCCAAGCTATTGACGTATCGCTCTATAGCAACCTCAATGAAAAGGGAGCATTACACCCTGTAATGACAACGATGGATAAGATTATAGACTACTTTGTAGCACTAAACTTCTCTATCGAAGATGGGCCAAAAGTAGAAGATGATTTTCATAACTTTGAAGCCTTAAATCTACCAAAAAACCACCCTGCTCGTGATATGCAAGATACCTTTTTCTTTAGAGATAAAGCAGTCTTACGAACTCATACTTCACCTGTACAGATACGAACAATGTTGGCTCAAAAACCTCCTATTCGTATGATTGCTCCAGGTGCTGTATTTAGAAAAGATTACGATATTACCCATACACCAATGTTTCATCAAGTTGAAGGGTTAGTTGTAGGGGAGACGGGTGAAGTAAGTTTTGCAAACCTAAAGTCTATTATGTCTGACTTTTTACACTATATGTTTGGAGAGGTTGAGGTACGTTTTAGACCAAGTTTCTTCCCATTTACAGAGCCATCTGCTGAAGTTGATATATCCTGTATATTCTGTAAAGCAGAGGGGTGTCGTGTCTGTTCACATACAGGTTGGCTAGAGGTTCTAGGGTGTGGGATTGTTGACCAAAATGTTTTTGATGCTGTTAACTATAAAGATGTTAGTGGTTATGCTTTTGGGTTAGGTGTAGAGAGATTTGCAATGTTGTTGCATAAAATTCCTGACCTTAGAATGCTCTTTGAGGGAGACACACGTTTATTGGAGCAATTTAGATGATTTTAACAAGAACATGGTTGGATATTTTTATTGACCTTAAAAAAGTAAGTAATGAGAAACTATATGAGACACTAAACTCTATTGGATTAGAGGTAGATAATATAAAAGAGTATACTATACCACCAAAAGTAGTTGTAGGAAAGATACTATCATGTGAAAAGCACCCCGATGCTGATAAACTTAATATTTGTCAAATTGATATTGGTTCTGGAATAAGACAGATTGTTTGTGGTGCAAAAAATGTTGTAGATGCCGAGTATGTTGCTGTTGCGACAGTTGGTGCAAAGCTTGGAGAAGATTTTGAGATTAAACATGCTAAACTTCGTGGAGTAGATAGTGAGGGAATGGTATGCTCTGCATCAGAGTTAGGACTACCTGATATTGGAGATGGTATTATGATACTTGATGAGAGTATCGGAGAGCTAATTGTAGGTAGAGAACTTAATGAATATAAGAAGTTAGCTGATACAGTTATAGAGATTGAACTTACTGCAAACCGTGGAGATTGTCTCTCTATTCATGGTGTAGCTAGAGATTTATCTGCATCTTTAAAAATTCCTCTAAATAGATTTGATTATGAGAGTCAAAATCCTGAAAAAATTGGTTTAGCACGTGTTTCAAAACTAATTGTAAAGGGTAAAATAGACGCTTCTGTTCAATATGCACTTGCAAACATGGAGGAGTTATATACTTCATTATTGTTCTCATTAAGACTTGCATTTATAGATGAGCTTCAAAGCGATGCACTCAAAAATACCCTAAAATATATCACACATACTACAGGTGTCATTTTAAGAGCTTATGATGTTGGCCATATTAAATTAGAAGAGGATGAAAAGCTTACAATTAAATTGGAAAATAATAGAGGGATTGTAGATGTAATTATCAATGACAAACTCTACTCTAAACTTGGGATTACCCATGTCCAAGAGATAGAGGCTACAGAAAAATCATCAAGAGTTCTCTTTGAAACCTCATACATGAATCCTACTATTCTGACCAATTTAGTTGCCGAAAACAGACTAGAGACTGATGAACTCTTCTACAATACCTCTCGTGGGTCTGAACCAAATCTATGTTTTGGAATCAACTATTTAACCTACCTTTTAGAAAGCTATACAAAATCTAAACTCTTTGAGGGAAATATATCTTTAGATGAGGAGCGTGAAGATAAGATAGTTACAGTATGTACAACAGAAGTTTGTCAACTTATCGGAAATGATATTCCAAAAATCAATATTATGACTATTCTAACGGATTTAAGGTTCAAAGTCCAAAGTACAGCTGATGATAAATTTGGAGTAACAATACCAAACTATAGACATGATATTGAGAATATTCAAGATATTACAGAAGAGATTGTCCGTATGATTGGTATCAATAATATTGAAGCAAAACCGTTAGAGTTCAAAGAGTCCCAACGAATAAACTCTACAATGGAGAGATATTATGCCAAAAAATCCTTGCGTTCACGTGCAGTAGGTGCTGGATTTGATGAGAGTATCTCTTATGCCTTTTCAGATAAACTACTTTTGGCTAAGTATAATTTTCCTCTTATTGATGAAAAGCTAGATATTATAAATCCTATTACATCAGATTTCAATACCCTAAGAACAACACTTTTGATAAATCTAATACAAGCTGTAGAGCGTAATATAAACTACTCTAAAAAAAGAGTTGCTCTCTTTGAAATAGGTACTATATTTGATAATAATAGAAAAGAGAGAGAAGTTCTATCTCTTATATATTCAGGACAATCAGAAACTGAATATGTAGGAAATGCAGGAAAACCTAAACCTATTACTTTTGATATTTTTGTAAAAAAACTATCTGCTATTATTGGAAACTTTGAACTTAGAGCCTCAACTAAGGATAATCTACTTATCAATCCTTATCAATCTGCCGATATTATTATCAATAATGAAGTGTCTGGTTTTATAACTAAAGTACACCCAAATGTTTGTGAAGATTTTAATCTATTTGATACCTTCGTAGCTGAAATAGATTTTGAGGCACTCTCTCCTAAACATATCAATGCTCATACTATCTCTAAATTTCAAGGAGTCTATAAAGATTTAAGTTTAGTAGTAGATAAACATCTGCCATATTCTCATATCTCAAACACTATTCAACTATTAGATTTACCTCTTTTGAGTAATTTTTACGCTGTTGATGTCTATGAAGATAAAGAGTTAGGAGAGGAGAAGAGTTTAACCATTCGTCTCTTTATCCAATCACTAGAAGATACTCTTAATGATAAAGATATTGACTATACAGTCAACACCATTCTTGAAAAACTACACAATGAATATGGAGCAAAATTAAGATGAGAACCATAAGCATTCAAAAACACTCTAAACCTTTTGAGTTGGAGTGTTTAGATATTGCTCCTGATAAATCCATCTCTCATCGCTGTGCTATATTCTCTCTTCTATCTAATGAAACCTCAACTATAAAAAACTTTCTTTTAGGAGAAGATACCCTCTCTTCTCTATCTATTGCAGAGCAGTTAGGTGCAGAAGTGACACGAGATGGTTCAGATATAACGATTACTCCTCCTAAACGATTAACAGAACCAGATAATATTTTAGATTGTGGTAATGCAGGAACAGGAATGAGACTATATGCAGGATTATTATCAGGTATAGAGGGGTCATTTATATTGACAGGAGATAGATATTTACGCTCACGACCAATGAATCGTGTATCTATTCCTCTTAGAGCAATTGGAGCAAAAATAGATGGTAGAGAAGAGGGAAACCTAGCACCACTTGCTATTCGTGGTGCAAAGTTAAGCTCTTTCAGATATCAATCTCCTATCGACTCTGCACAGGTAAAATCGGCACTTATATTAGCAGGAGTTCAAGCTGATAAAAAATCTTATTATAGAGAGAATCTACTCTCGCGTGACCATACAGAACGAATGCTTAGGGGAATGGGTGCAAATATAAATACCAACAGTGATGGTTGGATAGAGATAGAACCTATATCTACTCCACTAAAACCATTGGATATTACTGTTCCTGCTGACCCCTCTAGTGGATTCTTTTTTGCTGTAGCTACAGCTATCACACCAAACTCTAAAACAGTTATTAGAGATGTAACCTTAAATCCTACAAGAATAGAAGCATATAAAGTATTAAAAGAGATGGGAGCAACCATCAATTTTATAGAAAAAGAGAATATATATGAACCTATTGGAGATATAGAGATAATCTACAATGGAAAACTCTCTGCTGTAACAGTGGAGAATAATATCGCTTGGCTTATAGATGAACTCCCTGCTCTATCTATTGCTATGGCTGTAGCAGAGGGAAAAAGTATCGTCAAAAATGCAAAAGAGCTACGTGTAAAAGAGAGTGATAGAATTACTACTGTTTTAGAGGGACTTAATAGATGTGGAGTAGAAACGATAGAACATAAAGATGGATATGAGATAGTAGGAGGAGAACTATCATCTGCTACTATAAATAGTTATGGAGACCATAGAATTGCTATGAGTTTTGCTATTGCAGGTGTTCTTTGTAGTATGAAAATTGAAGATATAGAGTGTATTGATACCTCATTTCCTAACTTTTTTGATATACTTCAAAAAATCACAAAATTAGGATAATAAATATGAAAATAGAACTTGCATCAAGTTATGGATTTTGTTATGGTGTGAAACGTGCCATTGAGATTGCAGAGAAACATGAAAATAGTTTTACATATGGACCTCTCATTCACAATAAAGATGAGATAAAACGTCTAAAAGAGGGATTTAATATAGGTCTAATTGAAAAAATTGAAGATGTTGAGAATGATAATGCTATTGTCATTAGAACTCACGGAATCCCTAAAAATGAGTTAGCTGTATTAAAAAAACAGGAAAATAAGATTATTGATGCAACCTGCCCCTATGTAACAACACCACAGAATATTGTATCACGTATGAGCAAAGAGGGTTATTCGGTAGTTATCTTTGGAGATAAAAAACATCCAGAGATTAAAGGTGTTGTATCTTATGCAGATAATGAAAATCATGCATTTATAGTATTAGACAAAACAGAGTTAGAAGGACTTCCACTAAAAAATAAAGTAGCACTCGTATCTCAAACAACAAAAAAACCTGCTGATTTTCTAAAAATAGTCAATGCTCTTATCTTGACACATAGAGAAGTAAGAGTATTTAATACAATATGTAATGCAACATTTGAAAACCAAGATGCAGCATCAGAGTTAGCAAAAAGAGCTGATGTGATGATTGTTATTGGTGGACGACACTCTTCTAACTCCAAGATGCTACATAGCATCTCTGAACAGCAATGTGAAGATAGCTACTTAATCGAAAATGAGACCGAACTTGATAAAAACTGGTTTAAAAATAAAAAACTGTGTGGCATATCTGCAGGAGCTTCTACCCCTGATTGGATTATTCAAAATGTTATTAATAAAATCAAAGAGATGAATAATTAATATACCCTTATATTTGATATTTTTCATTGCGTATTAAAAAAATAAGAGTATAATAGCACGAAATTAGGCACAAGCAAGGATTAGTAAGCATGAAATTCGAAGATATCGAAATAGAGGACGTAGATTTTGGAGCGATGCTCGAGGAGTCGTTTAAAAAAGCAGATACAAAAAGTGATTTAGTAGATGGTGTTGTTGTAAAAATAGTAGAAGAAGATAACCAAGCAATTATTGATGTTGGTCGTAAGAATGAAGCATTTATGTCACTTGACCAAATTAGAGATGAAGATGGTGATATTATGTTTAAAGAGGGTGAAGCAATTAGCGTTGTTATTACTGGATTTAGAGGAGAGAGACCAAACGTATCTTATGAATTGGCAGAAAAAAGAACAGCACTTGCTGAATTTATCGAAGAGTACGATGATGAACAAGAGTATGTGGTAGAGGGTGTTATCACGAAAAAAAATAAGGGTGGGTTTGTTGTAGATGTCTCTGGATTAGAGTTCTTTATGCCTCGAACACTCTCATATATCTCTTATAAAGTTGACCCAATCGGTAGAAAAGTTAAAGCACTTATTGTAAAAGTAGACAAAGAGAAGGGTTCAGTAGTTGTTTCAAGAAAAGAGCTTATTGAACGTGAAAAATCTGAGACACAAGAGATTGTTGATAAATTACTAGAGAACAAAGCTGTTGTTCTTGGTGTTATCAAAAAAATTACATCATATGGAATGTTTGTTGATGTTGGTGGTATGGACGGACTTGTTCACTACTCACAAATCTCTCACAAAGGTCCTGTTAATCCATCTAAATACTACAAAGAGGGTGATGAAGTTAATGTAATTGCTATTGATTATGATAAAAAGAAGAGACACCTATCTCTATCTATCAAAGAAGCAACTATTGACCCATGGAAAAATATTGACAATACATTAAGAGCAGGAGATACTGTCTCTGTAACGGTTTCAAATATTGAACCATATGGTGCATTTGTTGATTTAGGCGAAGATTTAGAAGCATTCCTTCATGTATCTGAAATCTCTTGGGATAAGAATGTCAAACACCCTAAAGATTACATTGAAATTGGACAAGTAATTGATGTTCAAATCATTGAGATTGATAAACAACAGAGAAGACTTAGAGTTTCAAGAAAAACACTTCTTCCAAAACCTATTGACCAATTTGCATCAGCAAATAGAACAGGAGATATTATTACAGGTACAGTTTCATCTGTAACTGATTTTGGTGCTTTCCTTAAAATTGGTGCTGTTGAAGGTCTTCTTCATAATCAAGAGATATCTTGGGAAAAATCAGACTCTGCTAAAGCACTCTATAAGGCTGGAGATGAGATTGAAGTTAAAATCATTAAAATAGATAGAGAAAATGGTAAAGTATCATTAAGCAAAAAAGCATTAGAAGAGTCTCCTGTATCTGCCTTTGCAAAAACTCATAAAAATGGAGATATTGTAGAGGGAACGGTAAAAGATAAAAAAGATTTTGGTGTCTTTATCTCTTTAGAGCCTGGTGTTGATGCACTTATTAGACTTGATGATTTAGCTCCTATCAAAGAAGAAGAAGTTGAAAAAGGTCAAACTATTCGAGCTGTTATCTCTTTCCTTGATGCTAAAAATGATAGAATTAGAGTATCGGTTAGAAGATTAGAGCGTCAAGAAGAGAGAGAAGCACTTGAAAAAGTAAATGCTAATCAAGATGATAGTATGACTTTAGGTGATGCTTTTGGCGACTTTAGAAGAAAGTAGGAATCGACAAAAATGTCTAAAATAACTGTTGTAGTTTGTGACCATATCCACCAAAAAGGGTTGGATATTCTCGCAAATGATGCTGATATAAATTTGATAAATGCAGCAGATGAGCCTAAAGATAAGCTCATCTGCGAAATTATACCCCTTGCTAATGTTGCTATTACTCGTTCATCTACCGATGTAGACCAAAAGTTCCTTGATAATGCCAATAAAATGACATCTATTGTACGTGCTGGTGTAGGTGTTGATAATGTAGATATTGATGGTTGTAGTAAAAAAGGTATTGTAGTAATGAATGTGCCTACTGCAAATACTATTGCTGCTGTTGAACTCACTATGGCACATATGCTATCATGTGTACGTCAATTTCCTTATGCTCATAATAACTTGAAACTAGATAGAGTTTGGAGAAGACAAGATTGGTATGGAACAGAACTCAAAGATAAGAAATTGGGTATCATAGGTTTTGGAAATATTGGTTCTCGTGTAGGAAAAAGAGCTAAAGCCTTTGAGATGGATGTTGTAGCTTATGACCCATATATTGACCCTAGAAAAGCAACTGATTTAGATATTGCTTATACTACTAATTTTGATGATATTTTAGCTTGTGATATTATTACTATTCATACTCCTAAAAATAAAGAGACACTGGGTATGATAGATACCCAAGAGATAGCAAAGATGAAAGATGGTGTTGTTCTTATCAACTGTGCAAGAGGTGGTCTCTATAATGAAGATGCACTACTTGAAGGGTTGACTAACGGTAAAATACATATGGCGGGTATTGATGTATTTAATAAAGAACCTGCAACAAGCCACCCACTACTAGACCTCAATAATGTTACAGTCACACCTCATTTAGGTGCAAATACTAAAGAGTCTCAACAAAACATTGCTATTCAAGCAGCCCAAAATGCTATTGATGCTGGTAAAAATATTGCCTATCCAAATGCCCTAAACTTGCCAATAAAAGAGAGTGAACTACCTAACTTTTTACGTCCTTATCTTGAACTGATACAACGTATGGGAAATCTCTCTGCTCAAGCTACACGCTCTAAAATAAAAAGTATAAAAATATCGACACAAGGTAGTGTCTCTGACTATATTGATTCGTTAGCTACCTTTGCTACTGTGGGTATCTTATCTGAATCATTAGAAGATTCTGTAAACTATGTCAATGCAGAGTTTGTTGCCAAAGAGAGAAATATCTCTATATCAAAAGAGACCAAAATAAACCATAGTGGACTAAGAAATAAAGTATGTATTAAACTTGTTACAAACAGTGGTATATTCTCTATTTCAGGTACAGTCTTTGGTGAAGATGCTCCTCGTATTATTGATATTGATGGTTATCAACTCGATTTAGAGCCAAAAGGAATAATGATTCTATTTAGAAATACAGATGTTCCTGGTGTTATTGGAGATGTAGGAGCTATTATCGCTTCTAATAACTTAAATATTTCAGACTTTAGATTAGGTCGAGATAAAAATTCACACGCTTTAGCTGTTGTTAAAGTAGATGGAACAGTAACCAAAAAATTACTTTCTGAACTTTCAAGTTTAGATACTTGCTTAAATGTTACTTATGTAACGCTATAAAACATATAAAAGCTACAAGAAGTAGCTTTTATACCTAATTATACCTCTTTTCTTCACAAATTTTTAAAAATTCAAAAGATTATCATTAAAATTTAGTTTATTCATTAATAATTATTGATACAATTAATTTAAATAAAAAAAACTTATGGTTAAATTATGTTTAACTTATAACTTTTTTATAAAAAGGGAGTTGACAAATGATATTAAAAAAAATATCTACTGTTATTATTGGAATAGTATACTTTTGGAGTGCAACAGTTTTTCTTTATGCGACTGATGTAGACCATTTAACTAACCTCTCATTAGAAGAGGCTCTACAAATCATGAAAAGAGATAATTTAGAGTTAAAAATCTCAAAATTCAATGAACAGATGAAAGCTTATGAAGCAAAAGTGGCAAAAGGGTATCAATATGGTAAACTTGATGTTAAACTCCAAGCTTTACGCTCTAATGACCCTGGAAATATCTTTGGGTTTAAGTTAAAGAGTAGAGAAGCTACTTTTGGAGATTTTGGTTTTTCTGATTTTATGGGAGCAATTGGTCAAGGTGCACAACAAGCAAATGGGGATTTTGGAGCATTTTCACAAGGATTAAATCAACAAGGGGGAGATATTCTAGCTATACAACCAAAAGATTTAAACTTTCCAGATGCACGAAATCACTTTCAAACAACCATAACCTATCAAGTTCCTCTCTATACAGGTGGTAAACTTGACCAATATGGAAAAATAACTAAAGCTTTAGAAAAGATGAGTAGACTAGATAGTTCTAAACTACTTAATGAAAAGATATTTCAAACTCAAAAAACCTTTTATGATATATCTCTAGTAGACCAATATATTAATAACTTAGGAGAGATAATCTCAAATATTGAAGAGCTTCAAGATATTGTATCTAGTATGAAGGAAGAGGGATATGCAAAAGATATTGATAAGCTTGAAGTAGAAGCTAAAAAAGCAGAAGTAGAGAGTATGTTGAGCAAAGCTAATTATAATAGAGAGTTAGCCTATCAGTATCTATCTTTTTTACTTAATAAAAAGGTTGATTCAATTCAAAATATTAGTACATTAGCAACAATGCCTATCGTAGATAAAGAGCAGATACAACAAGATAATTTGGATATTCAAAAAGCAAAACTTGGACTAAAAATAACCGATATGGCAATAAAAGTTCAAGAGGCAACTATGTTACCAACTGTCGGAGCATTTGGAGAGTATGGCTCTTCTGACAATAATCCATTTAATGAGTTTACCCATAAAGATTTTTATACAGTTGGTTTTCAACTTGATTGGAATCTATTTAATGGTAAAATAGATAGTTACAATTTAGAGAAATCTAAAGTAGAGAATATGAAGGTAAAAGAACAGGTAGCATTAGCTAAAAAAGGAATCTGTTTGAAAGTTAGAAAACTTATAACAGAAATAAAGAGTAAAGATGCAGAAATAACAAATTTGGAGACACAGTTAAATTTTGCATCTAAAGTTTATGAAAACTATCAAGCACGATATAAAGAGGGAATTGCATCTATTTCAGATGTAATTATTAAACAATCAAAAGAGCTAGAGGTACTCTTGAAACTTTTGACTGTAAAAAATGATAGAAATGCTAAAGTTTTTGAACTAATAAGTATTATTAACAAAGGAGATATATAATGAGAAGAGTAACAACCAAAATTCTACTTGCAATTATGTTAATAGCAAGTTCAACCTATGCAATTGAGCTTAATCTAGCAGGTACAGTGATTTCAGATAATGACAAGAAAATTACTAGTAGATATATGGGTATTGTCAAAAAGATGCTAGTAAGTGAAGGAGATATTGTCAAAAAGGGACAAATGCTATATCAAATAGACTCAAAAGAGATTGACTCAAAAAGAGAACAAGTTGAGTTAGGTATATCACAAGCACAACTAGCACTACAGATGAATAAAAATCAATATAATAATGTTCTTTTAAATCTTGGACGCTATCAACGACTCTTCAAAAAAGGTATGGTATCAAAGTATGAGCTAGAAAATTTAGAACTTGGTGCTAAAAATATGAAAGATATGGTCAAAATTGCAAAAAAACAGGTTGCACAAGCAAAAGCAATGAAAAAAGAGGTAATGAACCAATATAACTACCTCAAACTTAGAGCTCCAAATAGAGGGGTTATTATTATGAAAAGTTTGAGAGTTGGAGAGATGGCAATCCCTGGTATGCCAGGTATCGTACTAACAGACCTATCTAAACTAAGTATTATTGTAGAGATTTCAGAAAATAATATACGATATATGAGTTTAGGTAAAAAAGTAGATGTTGAGATTCCATCTATAGGGTTTAAAACCATAGGAACAATTAAATCTATTATTCCAAACTCAAACCCAATGACTCATAAATTTAAGATGAAAATTAGATTTAAAACAGGTAAAAAATCTATCTATCCTGGAATGTATGCCAAAGTACATATTAAAGGTTAATGATGGGAAAGAGAAAAGAGCCTTATGTAGTCAAAGATATTGCAGGAAAGTTAGGGCAAGGTTTCTTACGAAATCCACTAACTGCTGTCTTGGGAATTGTGATTTTAGCATTGGGGTGGATTGCACTTAATACCATGCCAAGAGAAGAAGACCCTCAAATAGCCATTTCGGGTGGAGGAGTTATTGTAGCTATGCCAGGAGCTACTCCATTGGAGGTAGAGAATATCATCTCTAAACCACTAGAGAAAAAGCTTAGAGAAGTTCAAGGGATAGAGCATGTTTATAGTACCTCTATGGATAATGTAGGTATTGTAAATGTTATGTACTATATCGGAGAGGATAGAGAAGATTCCAACCTAAAACTCTACGATAAAGTGATGCAAAATATGGATAAGATGCCAAAAGGTGTAATGCAACCACTTATTAAACCCTTTGATATAGATATTGATGTACCTATAATTACTATAGCACTATATCAAACAGATGATTCCAAACTATCAGTTACTCAATTTAATGAGAAGATAAGAGATTTAGCACACAAGATGAATGCTATTGAAAACGTTGCAAAAACAACACTCCAAGGTTCTCATAAAGAGCAATTCAATGTAGAAGTAGATATGGGAAAACTCTCTGCATATCATCTATCTATGGGACAGATAATGATGGCAGTAAAACAGTTAGCTGTTAATGTCCCAAATGTTAAAGGGCGTTCAGCAGATAATAAATTGGTCATTTTTGGTATCTCCAATGCCATTGTTAGTATCAAAGATATCAATAATGTTATGGTAGCAAACTACCAAGGCTCTCCTATCTATCTGCGTGATGTGGCAAAAGTTGAACAAGGAATTGATAAACAGAATTTTCAAGATGTAGAGCTGATATTTAGAGCTGATAATAACAAGAGTTCTCCATTCTCCCCAAATACCCCACAAGTGACACTAACTGTATCTAAACTAGCAGGAACAAATGCTGTATTTGTAGCAGAAGATGTTATTAAACTCATGGAAGCAGAAGAGGCAAACTTTGAAAAGCTAGGAATTAAATATCTCATAACACGTAACTATGGAGAGAGAGCCAATCATGCCGTTGATGAGTTGATGCATCACTTAGTAATTACTATTATTATCATTGCTGTAATGCTTGTATTTGCATTAGGTTGGAGAGAATCGCTTATTGTTACATTCTCTGTTCCTGCTATTTTGGCAATAACCCTATTTATAGCATGGATGTCTGGTCAAACCATGAATAGAATTACTCTATTTGCGTTCTTACTCTCTTTGGGTCTTTTAGTCGATGCAGCGATTATTGTTATTGAAAATATCCACCGTCATTTACATTCAGAGGGAGTAGAAGATAGAGAGATGGGAGAACTTCTAGTTGAGGCTACAGATGAAGTAGGAGGGCCTACCAATATTGCAACTCTAGCTATTATTATGACTATGGTTCCAATGGCATTTGTGGGAGGTATGATGGGTTCATTTATGAAACCAATTCCTTATAATGTACCTGTTGCACTCTTTGCTTCATTGGTTGTTGCTTATATATTTACTCCTTATCTAAGTTTAAAACTTCTGAAAAAACCTGAACATCCAGAGGATTATGATATGGAACATAATCCATATGGTATCTGTGATATATGTGCAGGAGACCACCATACCCATGAGCATGATGAGAAGCATAAAAATAAAGGGGAGAAATAGATGAAAAAACTTGAAAATTTTATATTTTGGATTTTACAAACAAAAGTTAGAAAAGCATCAATTATTATTCTAACTGCTGTTGCTTTTTTTGCATCACTATTGATGTTTCCAAGTGGTAAAGTATTGGCAAGAATGCTTCCAGGTAAAAGTGCTGCAACCTACTCTATCTATATAGATACACCAACAGGCAGTTCCATTGAACAGACAAAAAAAGTTACAAGCTGTATTACTGATGTCCTAAGAAAAGAGAAAGAGATACTCAATATGTCTATCTTTTATGGTCAAGGTATTCCTTTGGATTATGCAGGATTAGTAAAAGGTTCTATGATGAAGCGTACAGAGAATGTTGCTGAAATATCTGTAAATTTAACCCCACCACATGAGAGAGAAGAGCCATCATTTCTAATGACAAGCCGTTTACGCCCTATCCTAAAGAGTAAATGTGAACCTATTGTACCAAATACAGTTATAAAACTAGTAGAACAACCATCAGGACCACCTACACTAGCTTCTATAGTAGTAGAAGTACATGGAGAAGACATTAAAAAAACAAGAAAACTCTCTACAGAGGTAGCAGATATATTAAAAAGTACCAAAGATTTAGTAGATGTAGATATTATGTCTGATGATATTTATGATAAATTCAAACTTGTTCCAGATATAGAAAAGATTGCACGGTCAGGATTGGGTATTGAACAGGTTAATAATATCCTATATATTGCATTTGAAGGAATGGCAATAGCTACAAAAAACTCTGAGAACTTATCTCAGCAGATACCAATATTTTTGGTTTTAAGCAGAGATAGCAAAGAGTTAAGCTCAAAAAGCAAAGATGCAATTCAATCTAAATTAACATCACTAAACCTTATGAATAAAATGGGTATGATGGTTCCTCTAGCTGAAATTGTAACCGTTGTTCCCGTAAAATCAACCCCAACCATTATGCACAAAGATTTAAAACGGGTAATCAATGTAATAGCTGAGACAGATATGGTCTCACAAGTCTATCCACTACTTGATGCTCGTGCCAAAATGGTAGACTATTTTTCAAAACAGTACATAGTAGAAAATGCACCCTTTTCAACCTATATGTTTGACCTTAAATTAACTGATAAAAAAACAGGAGAGAAATTCCTATTACGTTGGGACGGAGAGATGAAAGTAACACTAGATACCTTTAGAGATTTGGGTGCTGCTTTTATATCTGCATTGGTTCTGATATTTTTCTTGTTGGTTATATACTATAAAAGTTTTGCACTTAGTGGTATTATACTTATAGGTTCATTCCTATCACTTATTGGTGTTATTTTAGGTCACTGGGTAGCAGACTT
>Ga0256833_1001458_pt1 | contig 17425 bp, 24 predicted proteins | sample 356284metaG_FD_190535 | JGI IMG/M metagenome (GOLD analysis project Ga0256833, IMG submission 190535) | Hydrothermal vent microbial communities from Mid Atlantic Ridge, Atlantic Ocean - 356-284 | ecosystem: Environmental > Aquatic > Marine > Hydrothermal vents | place: Atlantic Ocean: Mid... | reverse complement strand
TCACCAACACACTAAACACAGGATGGTCAGCGCTTAACTTATTCATCATCGCTGCAATTGTCATGGCTGCTGGATTCATCTTGGCTCTATTGGTTGCTTGGGGAAGAAGTGGTGGAGAGGGTGTCTAACCCTCTCCTCACAGTAATTTATTTTTAGGGGCTTATGACAGGGGCAAGAACTGCCATTGCAGTAATAACTTTCTTAGCAATACTAATGATAGGAGGGATCGTCTTCGGAGCATTCTACAATAGCTTAGATGTCAAACTAATAACTCCGAAAGTTTCTGAAACGATAACGATTAACTCTACTGCTTCTCTTGGGCCATATCAACTAAGTTATAAACCTATTGTGAAGGGAACGGTTATAGTTTCGATCGGTTCGACTGTATATCAAGAAGGGACGGACTACACAGTCGACTACACGAATGGAACGATCACCGTTATCGCTGGGAGTGCTTTAGCATCCGCAACCGCAACAGCCACACCTGTAAATGTAACGTATCAATACCTCGGTGGACAGGCGTATCAGACGTTTGTAAACATGGGAGCTACAGGTTGGAACGCTTTAGCACTGTTCTTGATCGGAGCGATCGTAATGGCGGCCGGTTTCATAATCGCTCTCTTGATTGGTTGGGGAAGAGGAGGAGTTGGGATATAAGGTTTGGAGGTGTTAGGTTTGGCGAGAAGGAAGAAGCATCATGGGGGGAAGAAACATAAGAGACATCACAAGAAAAGATCTCATCACCACTCGCATCACCACAGGCATAGGGGTGTGACGATACATATTGTATGAGGTTGACGGGTAGGAGGTCGTAAAATATGAATTATCTTATTTTTATTTTTTTAATGGGGTGTGGTCTGGTATTGTATATAACAGGGTGCTACACGAGAAGAATTAGCCTGCTCTCTGCTTCGCTTGTTTTCAATTTAGCTAATGTGCTAAGCCCTTGGGTTGCTGTTTTTCCTTCAGGATATATCCAAACCGTGAATACGACTACTAACACAACCTATGTTGTTTATACTTACGATTATCTCGATTTCACTACACAAGTTGTCTTGTCGATGCTATTCGTAGCTTTTGCGATTTTTACAATTCTTCAGCTTTGGAATGTGATTACATATCAAGTTAGGAGAGGTGTAGAGGAAGGAGAGGAGGTGTATAGAGTATGAACTTTCTGAAAGGAGCACAAAAGAAAAAAGAGGAAATAGAAAGTAATAGCTCTTCATCTCATCAATCTACACAGTCTCAGCAATATTATCCAATCAGTCCACCGAGAGATGGCTCAGTAGCTCTCTATTTTGCGAGCCCGCACGACATCCCTAAACAGCTTAGGGATGCTTTGACAGGATTCGATGCTGCATCTACGTATTTAACAGAGAAAGAGATCAAACAGCTTGAATTAGTTGCATCCGCTTTAGAAGACTTGGAATTGGCCCTATCTTTCAGGCCGTGTGAGATAGACCGATTGGGTTTGCACATAATCAAAACACAGATGCAGAAGCATCTCTACGCTAAGCTGAGGCTGAATAAGTCGAGATACGGACAAATTCTGCAGTTGACAGTTAAGACGATTCAGGAATTCAAACACTTCTCAGCTGATGGGAATGGAAGTGAAGGAGGAAGAAAAGGGTGGTTTAGGAGGTGGTTGTAGTGCTGATCAGTTTAGGAATTGTAGTTCCAGCTATATTGAGTCTTGTAGGGTTCGGGATGACTTTTGCCTTGAAAGGCACAGGACAATTGATAGGACTCTTTCTGATGTTCATGTCAGGGTTGCTGGGGAGCTTTCAGATGGGGTTGCTAAGAATGATGACGCCCACAGCGCTAAAACTCTTCGAAGCTAAGCTAAAGAAAAGAACTCTCTTGCTTATATGGTTTGAAGATGGGACGATTAGGCCACTTATAGGTAAGTTTGAGAGTGGATGGATCTGGCTCAGGAAAAGGCTTGGATATCTCGTTAGTTCCAACGACGATAGAGCATTCCTCGATGGTGTTCCAACGTTTTTGGCTTACAGAGGTGTAGGTAAGACAATCAATCCAAAGGCGATGGCCGACATCACACTTCTCGAAAAACTTGGAATTAGTTTTGATGAGGTTAAGGAGGCCCTCGAGAAAGGATACACGAGGGTAGAGGTTTCTTCTAAGGAGGTGGTTGAATGCTGAAGCAATCGCATGAAAACGGCATTTCACCTGAGGAAGCTTTCAAGGTCGTAAAGCATTATCTTGAGAAAGGGATTGAATTCATTTTTACGATTAATCCAAAGTATGCATATAACTGGGCAGTAAATAACAATGCGTTCATGATAGCTTCAGCGCTCAAGAAGTACGAAGAAGCAATTAGAGCGGAAAGAGAACGTGAGATGGTCGATTATTTGAAAATATTAGTTTCCGCGGGAATGCTGTTCTTCATACTGGCGATGGCGCTATATGTTGTAGTAATGGCTCTGCACAACGGCGGCGGAGGAATTCTTCCACATCCGAATCCAGCACCTACTCCTGCTCCAGGTGTTCACAACCCTAAGCAAATAAGTATATGAGGTGGTTTTATGGCGAAGAAGAGGAATAAAAGTAAGAATTGGATTCAAAAGGCAATAAAAAGGCCGGGAGCATTGAGAAAGTGGTTAAGGAAGCATGCTAAGCAAATAGAAAAAGTTACAGATGAAAAACCGTTCACAAAATCTGGAAAAATAAACATAAGGTGTCTGAAAAAGCTAAGGCACACGAGCTATTATGAAAGGCTTTCGAAGAGAAGAAAAGAGGAGATAAACTTAGCTATAACTCTTTCGAAGTTGAGAAAGAGGTGAAATATTTTGACACCCGATTTTAATAAATTAAGACAACTAATTCAGCAAGAAATTCAGAAAGAGAAAGAAACACATCCTTTCGTTCACCGGTATCAAGACGCGGAAGGTCGCTGGCATGTTTTTAAAACAAATATTTACGATTGGGAAGGAGCTATTCCAGTAGTTTCGGATATTCAAGGTGATAAGGTAAAAATACAATGGGTAAAGCCAAGTTCAGCTTGGCAAAATCTTTACACGACTAAATCGGTTGTCTACGATCCTGAATTGCAAGCATGGGTTGATATTGGACTCTACAACAAACTACACAAGCAACAAATAAGACAGCCCGATTTGACACCAGAGCAAATACAACAACTAAATAAGGCTAACGAGGGAGATGTCAGAAATAGACGGAACGATTACATTATCAGGGGTTGGAAAGACGGAAAAGAGATAGAGTTTAGAGCTGAAACAGAGGATGAAGCTTTTATTAGAGCTGAACAGTTAAAAGAGCAAGGTTATACATATCAGGTCATCAGACCTGAAAACGTCTCGTGGAAATATGGTAGCTTACCAGAATTTTTAGCAAAGCATCCTGAACTCGCTAAAGAGCTTAAAAACAGACGAATAAAGGATGTAATTAGGGAGAATGGTAAGATTAAACTCATTCTTGAACCTAGACAACCATCAGAACAACCTAAAAAACAGCCATCAGAACCTAAGCAATTCAAAGGTAGAGATACAGGCTTAAGAGTCAAGCTCAAAGAATACGAAAAGGAACTTAAAAAGTTAATGGAAGAAAAGGGAGATGAAGGGATTAAGGAGTTTCTAAGAAGGCATCCTGAATTCAAGGGAACGCTTGAAGTTAAGGGCTTGAAGATTGGCAGTTTTACAGAGGCTCTTCTAAAGCAGAAACCTAAGAAGGAAAATCTATCCTCTGCGGAAAAAGCTCAAGCTAAAGTGATTGAAGCTGAATTAAATGCCTTAGAAACAATAGATACTTCTACCAATCCAATAGAACGAGCAAAGGCTGGAGCTATTTTGATTGCAACAGAAGGAGTTAGTGGAATCACAAGAGCTTTCACAGGAAAATCCGTTAATGAACTAATTCCTAAGAACATCTTAGATTTAGGAGCGAAATATAACAAGGTGTTGGAAGACATATCTACAAAAATAACTAATTTCGTTTTCGGAACACCAGAAGAAAGAGCTAAAATTAGCCAAACTCTTCTGACTGAAAGTGGAACTATATCTAAAACTCCAAGCGAACAAGCTATAAAAATGAGTAAAGTCACTACAGGCGAAAGAATTGCACATGGTGCTGTGTTAGCACCTATTGCTGTTGTATCTACACCTTCATTTGTGTATGATATTTTGACAAAACCAGCTGAGACTATAATAAAGACAGCTGAAAGTTGGCCAGAACTATTAGGATCTGCGGCAATTTTAGGCTTGATACCCGCTGCTGAAAGTATAGTTAGTAAAATCCCAACTGATAAAATAGCAAAAGTTACTGATAAAGTAATTCCGGTCCGTCAGACGGTAATTAAAGGTGCAAGAATAATTGAATACGAAAAAGAAACGCCACAACCACACGAAGTAGCGTTTAGAGTTGATACACCAACCGAAATGCTTGATATCACAAATAAAGGTCTCAGAAAGGTAGAATTAATTACAGAGAAACGTTGGAAGCTCGGTAAGAGCGTTGAATCTCTTGAAATTCCAGAGCATGCTAAAACGCTTGCCGAAGTCAAGGAGATTGTTAAAGAGAAGACACATCACGGAGAAGTATTCACAACAGTTAAGAAAGGACTTGGTAAGGCTGAAATAGAGTTCCATAGAACAGAACCTGTCAAAGAAATCAAAACAATAGAAGATGTCTCTTCTGCCTTAATGGGAGAAAAAGAGGGAAGAATGGTTAACGTAAAAGCTGAAACTATCGCTTCTCCTTCTGAGCGAAGAAAAGTTCTTGAGAAACTGCATAAAGAGTTCAAGCAAGAAGGCGTTGAGAGCATTACGTTCAAAGCATCATCAAGGAAATTGAAACTAAGTAGCTCAGTTCTAAAGGAGGCTGATGAGGTCGTAAAGAAAGGGTTAGAAGCTTATTTTGAGGAAGAGCCAAGAGTTAGGTATCTTAGAAAGGTAGAGGATGAGCTTGTTCCCAAAGCTCAAACTCCTAAAAGATTAAGAATTGTCGAAGTTAAATTCAGACCAGATATCACCAAAGAAATTCTCAAAGAGTCAAAGAAAATTGAAAAACTCGAAGGTAAGACGGTAAAACCGGAAGAACTTATCCCCAAGGAGAAGGAGATCAGGCTCACAGAGAGCATCCGGGAAGTCGAAATGAAGCCCGCTAAGGAGGAAGCAATCGAAAGAATGATGACAAAAGAATACAGAAAAGAGCTTGCAAAAACTATTAAGAGCCTGCAAGAGGGAGGGAGCATTAATCCTGAAGAATACTTTAAATCGATTGAAAAAGCCAATAAAGAATGGAAAAGATTTCTCAAATCTGAAAAGGGTAGAAAGGCAATTTTGGATTATAAGGAGATTTTAGAAGGTAAAAGAGGTAGAATCAGACCAGAAGAATACTTTAAATCGATCGAGAAGGCTAACAAGGAATGGGAGAACTTCTTAAAGTCAGAAGAAGGTAAGAGGGCTATTCTCGACTACAAGAAGATTCTTGAAGAGACTAAAGAATCACCAACCAAGCAGAAGCTTGAGCTTGTCGAAAAGCCTAAAGAAGAGATAGAACATACTAAACCACTCGAAGATTATCCAGTTCTTGAAGAAAAGCCAATAACCGACATGATTAAAGAAGCTCTTAAGCCTGTAAAAGAGATGTTCGAACGTATAAGCAAAGGTGCCGGTTTAGGAGTTGGTTTGGCAGAAATTGGTAAGAATATTGAGAAGGCTAACAGAATCGCTGAAAATATCTTTAAAATTAACGTTGAATTTAAACCCATTGAAATGTCCAAACCATTTGAAAACGTCAAAGTTAAGCCTAAGACTAAGCCAATCGAGGAGAGTAAACCTTTCGAAGAATTCAAGCCCTATGTTGGCGAACTCCCAGCCCTAAGTACGGGCACGACTTCTTCTGAAATTCTTTCTCCCGCCTTAGCAACAAAGCAGACCGTTAGAGTTACTGAGGAGCTTAACGTGCCACCAGTAGATGCTTTTCCTGTAATATTCAAACCTCCTTTCATACCTAAATTCCCGCAGCAAACATCGTTCGACGAAATATTGTTTGGATGGAAATCCATTCGCAAAGGAGTAAAGGTCAATCCCGTCGCTTACGACCCATTCAAACTCGTCATTACCGCTGATAATACGTTCAATAAATTGTTTAAGGAGGTGATAAGGTGAATGCAGGTGCTTAAGGATAGAAGAGGTTCAGCATACGCATGGCTGACATTCTTCGTATTCATGTGGGTATTCTGCATCGTCTGGTTCTATCTTATCGAACCGCTATACGGTTCAGCAATTAGCACGGCGAAGAATAGCGGTTTCACGAGTCTACCCGGCGCTGATGCTTTTTACGGCTTCTACGAGGCGTTATATCCCATTTTTCCGTTTCTAATGTTCTTCTTTGCTGTTATTGGATTCTTAAAGTATGCCTCTTCGACAAAATCGAGGTGGGATGAATGAAGGGTATAGCTGGAGCGCTGATAATGCTGATAACGGGCTTGGCATTCGTCTTGTTAGCTTACTCGTTCGTAGCTTACCCCATCGTCGTAATCCTCAACTCTACGGTATCTCAGGCTAACCTATGGACTGATGAATCGCTCACATTGTTCAGATACGCAACTATGGCCCTTAGCATAGTTGGTGTGATAACCTCAGTAGGATTGTTCATCTGGTTCTTAGCTCGCTTGACAAAAAGAGAAGAATTCGAATGGCTGAGGTGATAATCCATGAGGAGAATTATCATCCTTGCAATCCTAACTCTAATCGCATGCATAGAGGTTGCACAAGCCGCTACTGTTCAAGCTCACTTTGAGAAGACATATCCCTTTGCCAACGGAAGTTCCAACCAGATTCAGCTTGATTATCTTAGTTCGGTTAGCAATGCGTATGTGACGTTTAGAACCAAAGGAGGATACACATTTGACAATTCTGGAGGAGGCAGTTGGAAGGCTTGCATGGTTTTCCCGCTTACAGCTCCAACAACAGAATATGCACAGTATAAAATAGTGATCTCGGGAACGACGTGGGAAATTTACAATGCAGAAGGTAATTTGAAGGTGTCAGGAACGAATAGCAATTTCTGGAGTCTTGTTAATTCGACAGGGGCGGACATCAGAGTTTTCAATGATTCTGGCAATCAGATGTATTTTTGGATTGAAAAATGGGATTACACTAATCAAACAGCAATAATTTGGGTTAACCTGACAGCAGGAAGTTCAGAGCTAAACATCGCTTACGGGAATCCTTCAGCGTTGCCATCATCCTACAACGATATTTCAAAGACGTTTATTTACGGAGATGATTTCGAGGATGGTGTTCTTGGATTTGACTGGTATCCATATGGTTCTCCTCCGACAAACGACCCCTCTGGATGGAGTGAAGCAAACGGTATTGTTACACACAATATGACAGTAGACAATACACACATGCTTGCTTTGAAAAATATTACATTGTCTTCAGGAGTGTATATGGTAAAAATAAATCTCGGAACTTTGCAAGAAATTGAAGAAGCTGGTCTCGTGTGGTGCAGTAGTCCAACAGACCCACTCGGAAACAGATACTTTGCAAGATATATCTACTATCCAACAGCTAATAGAGTTCAATGGGAATTGATGAAAATTGTTAGAGGGACTGCAACAACATTAGCGACATACCCTTATTCTCTCTCTGCTAACACATGGTGTTGGATTAAAGTAGTGTTTGATGCAAGCACAGGTTCAATTAAGGCTTACTTCTCAACAGACGGAGTGACATGGACTCTATGGGCTGATGTAACTGATACAAGTCTTACGAGCGGCTACTTTGGTTTGCATAGTGCTTTTGACATATACACTGTGCATAGTTATGATAATTTAATTGTAGCAAAGCTCGCCGATCCTGCAAACTTCGGAACTCCAGAAGTATTACCTCTGCAGAACGCAACAAATCCAACGCTTTCTCTCAACAGCAACAACGTAACATATGTTGGAGATCTCAACGCAACCAACCCAAGTGTTACTTTGGCCGTAAACTCCAGCTACTTCATCAGTGGAACTAACTGGGCTAACTTCACAGCTAATTCAGGAAACTTCAACGCAATAATCAAGTTCGATTACGTCTTGGATGTCCCGCAAACCGAAATCGTAACTTACGACTATATGTGGGTAAATCTAAGCACATTCACGATTCCAGATGGAACGACTACCTCAAACACTACCGTAGAATTCAACACTTCAGCCGTTGGAGTTCCAATTTACAAGTTCTACCTGAAAGTTTACGTTAACGGAGCGGAATACAGCAATTATAAGTATTACAGCAACGAAGTAAACGGAGTACAGTATATAACGGTGTATATCGCAGATCTGCCTCCCGGTTCGGTTACAGTATCCGTTAAAGCCGTTTTCACTCCAGCTACCGTCAACGTGACGGTTTACGACGAGTTGACCAATTCTCCCATTACAAATCACGGCATACTGAACGTAACTCTGTTCGATGCCAATTACAACGTCTTAGCCACATCTAACATAAACACAAGCGTAACGAGCAATGCTACATTAAAGGTCGTTTTCGAAGGTAAAGCTTACCTGAGAGTTACGGATAGCAACGGAGTAGTTAGGCAGATAGGCGTATACGTACCATCCGGTGGGAACGTTTCCGCCAAGATTTACTTCCCAACTCAGAACATTATTTTAGTTCAGCTCCAAATAATCGATTATACCAACACATTCAGAGGAGGAGATGTTATAATAAAGAAATTCATCACAAGAGATAAGCTAACGGAAATTGATAGGCAGAAACTCACAGCCGACATGAAAACCAGCCACTACCTGATAGCAAACGAACCTTACACCGTCTACGTTACCAACGGACAAGAAACCAGAACAGTCGGATACATCAGCTCGCCTACGTCCACAAGCATAACCTTGACAATTCAAACCCCTCTCAACTTCACACCTATTAACTACGCACCTGTCATATATAATATAACGAATAATAACGGAATTATAACAATACAGTATAAGACGTTAAAGGGAACAACGAGCTACGCTAAAGTAGAGATCTACAACAGTTCTGGAGCGTTAGTATTCACCGCCGACGCAACTACACCGGAAGGCAAATTCACTTTCATCGGTTCGCCTAACGAAACGTATACCGTTCACTTCATAGCTCAGAACTCAATGGAAGCTGTAGAATTCAGAGTAATCGTAGGAGCTAACGCTAAAATATTCATAAACGTGCAAATTATCAAGCAACTACCGGAATGGCTGAGAACGATGTTCTTCGGCGGACTCTGCCTGTTCGTTGCTATGTTGTTTAAACGTTCCCACGTTCCGGTAGGTTTGCTCCTCAGCTTCAGCTTGGCAGCAGTGTTTACTGCAATGGGGATTCTACCACTTGGGCAAGGCCTATTATGGGTGCTCGCATTAATTGTAGGGTTAAGTTTCTTTGTTTGGTGGAGAGATAGGAGGTGATTAAAGTTGATTGACTTCGGTAAGGTTTGGCAGGCAATGGTCTTCATAAACATCGCAATACTAATGGCAAATTTCACAGGCATATTCCCAGAAAAGTGGAGTCCATACTTGAAAGGAATTGAAGAAGCATACAATGACATTCAAAAAGAAATGAAAAATATTTCAGCACAAGATCCAACACAAATGCTTATTAATCCGGGTTCATGGGGTTGGTCTTTATTTACGGGCATACTATTAGTGATACAAGTAGCATTATTAGCGCCATACTACGTTAGCGTTACATTAAACAATATTTTTGTGAGTCTGGGGTTACCAGACGGATTAGGATATTGTTTTATGGTGATAAATTACCTATCCTTCGTATTTTGGGTCATTGATGTGATTCGAGGGAGGGTGATCAACGTTGGTGAGTATTAACCTCACTTTACCCAATTTTACGGCTCAATTACAGTCCTTACAGAATTTTACCTACGTTCCGGCAAACATATCTAACATCAGCCAAGCGGGATGGCTCGCTCCCGTTGTTAACTTATACAAGCCTATGGGCGATGTTGCTTGGTTGCTTTTTATCGCATTCACACTTGGGATTGTCTACATCCGAACTAACTCACTCCCAGCGATGGCTTTCGTGTGCTTGCTTCTGTCGGGTTTAGTAATTACGTTCGTTCCTTCATTAGGAGCTAAAATACTGTATATCGTCGTGATCTTCTGCTTGGCTGGCACATTGTGGTTGGTCTTTGGAAGGAGGTAAAATCGTGAAAACCCTCTGGAACGCCGAACTGAAAATTGTTGAAATCGACGAAGATGAAGCATACAGAGTTAGAATAATCCCAAACTTCGACGTTGAAAAACTGAAATTCGTTCTTAAGTATTTCAAAGCAAACGGTCTCGATTCTCAAAGCTTGCTGTATAGCCTCGTCGGAACTTTAGAAGATCTAAAACTTAACCTACTCGCATTGCTGGAGGAGGTGGAATGAATGGGAAAGCCTCGCCCAAGCAGAAAGATAATTCTGGAAATCGATCTGCTCAGAAATCAGGCTAAACTCGTCGATAACTATAAGAAAATCGTTGAAACCGACATCAAAACAATAATGCAAAAATTAGGACTCTTATGAAGTGGATTCGAATCATCAGAAGAAAAACTCCTCGTGGAAAGTATTTACGAATCTTAATCGGAAGAAAAGTTCTTCTGGGATTCAACAATCACGAATTCAAAGGAAAACAAACAAAACACATCCATATCGGAGAAAAGTTTATTAAAATCGTTTTAAAACCTAAAGAATTAAGAGGAGTTTGGAAATATAACAGAAAGAGGGGAGAATATGTTAAAGTTGGAAAGACAGATCGAAAAGAGGCTAAGAGAAATAGACGAAGAGATAAGAAAGATTGAGAAGAAGTACGGAATGAGCTACAAGGAGTTCTACAACCACGTAGAGGGAGATATGTCTCCTTTGCTCGAAAAGTTCGATCCCGATGAAATCATGGACGACCTCCAAAAGCTGATTACCCTGCTCGATGAAAAGGAAAAGTTGCTTAAGAAGTTAGGAGTGGACGCTAATTTATTCGCCGAGTTGGACGATGATTGGGTTAAAATCTTCCCCTAAATTTTAGCAAAATTATAATTTACATTTTAATAAACGCTTTGTAGAATTGCAAGGTTGCGAAATTTTCAACCTCGCTCGAATCGAAACTAATCCGTTCGATAACACCTTTTTATAGCGAACGAGAATAAGCCGTTAGATCGGAGATTTCAGCGAAAAAGCCAATCTAAACCCATGTTATATAACAGCCTTCCAGCTATATTATTACATTATTTTATGTTATTACTGTCGCAAAAGTCGATTTTTGCATTTTTTAATTTTTTAGTGGTTTCGGCTTGCCTAATCCCCCAGAATCTGGGGGACACTCTAATCCTTCGGATTCTCCGGGATAAATATAATCGCTTTTATAATGAATAACGGAAAGTTACGAGAGAGGAGATTGGCTTTAGGTCCTGTATTGGTCCATTCGTTCCAGGATGCGGATGAGGTTATATTCTATTCTCACGAGATTTATGAAATATAATAACCCGGCAATGGTTCCAGCGTCGTGGGTTTATAAACTATAAGCCTCGTGATTGGTGTTACCGCAAGGGCTGAGGACGTCCTCAGCTTTGACAACCTTTAGCATAGTCAGGAGGCTCTAAATTAAAAATTTAAATATGAATAGAAACGCAGAGTGAGTTTCGTCTTAGTCGTCCCTCGCTTTGGCATAATTCATCTATACGTAGAAATAAAAATAAGGGTTCCGGTTTGGTGCAGGTAGTTGATAACATTAAATATATAATGATAATAATATAACGCTCACCAAATGCAGGAAATCATCACTAAAGGAGAGTGATGCAAATATACATTTTTTTGTTATGTGAATACTATTAGTTATTAGAGGTAGCACGGTAGCGCGGTAGCATGGGGTTTTGGGTTAACTGTTGTCAGGGTGGTAGCGTGGTAGCGCGGTAGCACCGACTTTTGCGTTTGTGATTTCAAGTTAAGGGTTTGTGTATATGGCGCGCTACCACGCTACCTATTCAAGTCCCTTATAAAAATCCCGTTCGGCTAAAAGAGGAAGGAGAAAGGACTTTGATTCAGGTAGCGTGGGTAGCGTGAGGGGTAGCGTAGGGTCATGCTACCACCCATGCTACCTGCAGGATGTAGAAGTGATTATTATTCAAGTCTTCTATTTAATTTTCTTTCGAGGAGATAACCCTTATAGAGAAGAGTTTGAGAAAGGTAGCACAGGTAGTGTGAATAAGCAACGTAGGTAGCGTGAATACTTTTTATGCGCGCTACCTCAAAATGGTAACACCATTCTACAAAGGTTATTTAAAAAAATTCAGTAATTTCTTCTAATATTTTTTTTACGTTTTGATTTTAATTCTTCTGATGAAATTTCTTTTATTTCCTTTTCTATCTCCTCCTTTAGAATGGAACTTATGGGGGGTGGTAAAGCTAAAAGTTTATCTAAATACTTCTTTCTTATGTTAGTAAATTTATTTATTTCTTCTATAATTTTCTTCTTCTTATCTTCAGATAGTTTTCCAAAAATTTCATCTATTTCTTCCAATATTTCCTTGGATTCTAATCCCTTCTCTAATGCGTAATTTTCAATCGCTAAGGAGGTAACATAATCGACTATAGCCTTAATTAACTCCTCAGTGCTTAGACTTCTTAGATAGTTTAAATCGTTGTATATAGAGATGTTTTCAAGAGCTTTTTTATGTTCGGGTTTAATTTCAAATATCTCCTTTAGAAATAACTTTGTGAAAAGTTCAAGAGCGCAAAGGCAGGAGTTTATCATACTCTCTCCCATACAGACAGACACAAGAAGATGATCGCCAATCATCCGGGAAATCTCCTTAAGATCAAGCTTTTTTCTACCCTTTATAAAATCTGTAATCTGTAGAATCCATTTTATATAAAGCACAAATCCCATTACAAAATCCTTTAGATATTCCAACCCCTTCTCGTTGATTCGATAAATTTTAATTCTTCTATCTCTTCGATCGATTTCCTCAGAAATTAGACCTTCATCAAGCAACCTCTTTAGATGTTTTGCAAGTGTGCCTCTTGAAAATCCTGTAATTTTAAGTAATTCATTCCATGTTTTAGGCCCTGTGTAAAGTGCCGAAAGAATTCTTTTCTTGTTTTCTTCAGCTATCTCTCGTAATTTATACTTCATAAACTGAGTTCACAGCAAAAACTATTTAAACATTTAGTCCATACTGTGAACATAATATCCAGTGTAGATAGGAGGTTCCGAAATGGTAGGCATCAAAACGAAGTGGAACAAGTATCAGATCTCCATAACTGTCTATCCTGAGCATATTAGGATACTCGAAGCCATTCTAAAAGGAAAATACTCCAAGCCTATTGCTCATAACTCAGCTTCTGAAGTCATTAGAAGAGCAATTGAGCATTACGCCGATTTTCTTGGTGTTCGTTTAGAAAAAATAGAATCGGAGGGATGAAAAGTGGAAACCTGTCGGAGCGGACAGCTTTTAGAGAAGTATAGTAGAAGGAGGATTATAAAGATTTTGGATTTACCATCATCCTGTTATTCTGATTCTTCCATTTGTGGAGATTTTCTAACCGAAAAATGCAAGCTTACGGAGGTGCTGAGGAATGGATTTATTCTCGACGGCTAAAGAATACTTGGATCAAGGATTTAGCGTTATTCCGGTTATAATTGTCCCTGCTTCAAAAGAGAATCCAAAAGGAGACAAAATCTCAGCCATCGAATGGAAAGAGTTCCAGAATAGACATCCTACTTTGGAGGAGCTTGAAAGATGGTTTAAGAACCCGAACTTTCCGGCGCTAAGAGGAGGGAAGAACAAGCTTGGGGTAGCAATAGTTACAGGAAGAATCTCAGGTAAGTATGCGTGTTAGAGATTTTTTCATTTATAGCTTTTTGATTTTGGCAATAGTTTTCATTCTCGGCAGTATCGTTCTCGATGTTTTACATGGAAGAAGTATAATCGAAGCTTACGGCGATCCATTCAAAATAGGCCGTTGCATAGCTACCGCATTCCTCTGCTCAATACCAATAACGGCAGGATACGCAATCATACGAAAATATAAGCTCAAAAATATGAAGAAAATTTAATCTATTGTAAAATATAATTTTATAATTTCCGAACCTCTATAGGCTCCCAGTTCAGTACCAGATAAATTTTCTCCCAAATGTATTGTAGTTATATTAACGTAATTTATATTTATAAATAAATACCCCTCATTTGGTAGCCTATCAGAAAAATCAACCTCAATAGTTTTCATTTCACTTGGATGTAATATCACACTACTATTCCTACAATGACCAATGTATTTATTATCACCAGTTTTGTCCAAGATATAAACACCCATAAAAGGATCTACGATGAAAGAGACCCTTTTTGAACCCATATTTTTGAAATGAATGTAAACAGCTGTTACTTTTTCTTTACCTCCCCACCAGTATTTAATCTCTTTTTTTGGCTGTATATCATACCAAACTTTCACAGGATAATGCTTAAGATATGCAACCTTAGGATTCGAATTTTCCTTATGCTCAAAATGACTTATTGCCTTCGTAGTTTCTTCAGCCTTCCGTTCTAATTGGTTGATAGCCTTCTCAACCGAAGATTGCTTCAGAATATCTTTGAGATATCCAGCCTGATAAGCATAAGCTAAACCAACTACAAGAAATATCGCTATCCATACCTTCTTAGACATAATACCTCCAACAAAACAATCAAAATTAAACCTTTCTAAAAAAGATTGGTTGCTAAAACCGTTCTCAACGATGTCGTCGACATTTTTATCTCTCAAAATCGATAAAAATGGAGAAAGGAGTAGAAGGGAAATGGAGAGATTGGTGAAAGAGAAGTATACAATCACATACATGTAACCTACATGTATAATATACATGTAGGTTACATGCAATTAGAGTTAAATACATGCAATTTTATACAAATCCTCTTTTCTCTTCTTTTCAAGAAAGCTCTTTTCTGAGAATTTTATTAGCGGAGCGAATAAATACTTTCCTAATCTCAGTTACATGTAACCTACATGTAATCAATCATTAGTAACCTCCACAGCTTCTAACTTCTTCTCTTTCTTAGCTTTCCACTCGTAAGCTAATTTGATAACTGCTTCAGCGACAAAGTCGGATTCTGAAGCAAAGTCGCCAGAGCGTATAGCTTCTCTAATTAACTCTTTAATATTTCTAGATACATATCCAACAACTCTTTCCTTCCCCTTTTTCATGGCTTAACCATCTATATTTTTAGATTCTATCGTATATTCGTTCTCGTTTATCGATTTTAAAAACTATTATAGCTTTATTTTCCCAATCGATGTAGATAATGATTATAAAATGCTTACCAACCCTAATCCTGTGAAAATCAGTTCCCTCAAGCTTCTTTATATCTAAAGCAAAGGGATTATCTCTAAGAGTTCTCAAAACTTTTAAAATTCGTTCTCTATCCTTTTTCGAAAGTTTATCTAAAAATTTCTCAACTTTCCGACTAATTTTAACCCTGAAAGTATCTTTCTTCGAGTTCTTCAAGGTCAATCAACTCCAGTTTCCCCTCCTTGTATGCTTTTAAATCCTCTTCAAGTTCCTTTAACTCTTCATCGCTTAATTCATCAAAAAGCTCTACCTCTATCCTTCTTAGCCTCTTGTCTATTTCCTCAATCTTTTCCTTGATCTCCTTTAGAAGGTCAATAACTTCGCTCATCACATCCTAAGTTAATTCCATCAATTAAAACCATTCCGTATCAAATGGTCGTTAAAGACTGCCCTAACGTCTTACCATGACTCAAGCTTCTCTAGTTGAATTATAACCTTGAGAACTGGATGTTAAAGAAGTTGTTAAAGTATGCCTTAACATGTAATTGCTTAGACAATTAACTGAACAAAGAAGATGTTGGTTGGTCGATTGTTGTATTAAAGTTCTAATTCTGATATATATTTATATCAGACTGCTGAAAGTAATATATCAGACAACAAAGTATCAGTCTGATATATCCTCAACAGTAATGTCTATCTTCTTATACGACATTAAAACCGACTTCAAAGTAGTTGTTAAAGAATGCTTTAACAGACAACCTCTTAGACAATTTGCTAAACTAAGAAGATGTTGGTTGGTCGATTCTTAAGATGTTAAAAACCGTCTTCGACGACGTCGTCAATATTTTTATCTCCCAAAATCGAAAAAAATGGAGAAGGGAGTAGAGAGAAAACGGAGAGATGGGTCTCTGAGTGGTTGATGATGAGTTTTATCAAACTTTATCCATATAAGGTGATAAAGTTTGATAAAGTTTAGTAGAGATTTATCCGTTTTTATAAAAATCCTCTTTTCTCTTCTTTTCTCTTTTACTCTTTTCTGAGAATTTTATTAGCGAAGTGAATTTAAATAGACCTCAACCAAAGCTGATAAAGTTTGATAAAGTTATTGAGATGTTGACGTTGCAAGCGTTTGCTTCAACTTTATTAGTTTGTCCCTGACAGCCTCCTTAACGAAATCCGCTATGGAGGTATAGCCTAACTCGGGATTTTCTTTTATTATTCTTTCAATTTCTTCAACCATTTCTTTTGGAAGACTAACACCCTTATATCTGTCTTTTGGCATATATGCGATATCTGTGTGGTATGGTTATAAACTTTCCCATCTTCCTTTTTTTATTCATGTGGTATATTTTTACCATTTATACCATAAATATACCACAAAATTTAAATAACATATTACCTCAAATATACCACATGGATAAAGTAAATATGGGTGATAAGCAGAAACAGCCATACAGCTATGTGGGGATTCCTAAGGAACTTTACGACGAAATTGAGCGACTGATAACAAATAAGGGATTGGGATATCGTTCTGTCGCCGAATTTGTTAGAGATGCTGTTCGTGAAAAAATTTTGGAAATTTTGAGCATAACTGGGAGGTGTAGACAATATGGCTAATAGCACAATACATTGTTCACAAGATCAACGCTTTCAGATAATTCTCATCAAGAAGGAGTTAAAGGAGATGCTTGGATTTGAGCCGAAGGATAGGGAGCTTGTAGATATGTTTCTAAAGCTTTACAGGGAGAAAGAGAAGTTCATACTTGCGGAAATTCTGGATAGGGTTAGCAAGAGGTTAGAAGAGATTGCGATTAATGAAACCGATTACGAGAAACTACAGCAGGAAGTTGAGGAGTTGCGCAAGGAGAACGAAGAGTTAAGGGAGAAGCTGAAGAGGGCTGAGATACCGGACGATCCGAAGGAAATTTTCAATCTTTTTATAAAATCGGTTTTATCTAAGGTTCCGGAAGAGAGAAGGAGCGATGTTGAAAGGAGTTTAAGGCTTTTGCAGTTCTGCATCTTCGATCCAACTCTGAACGTCGATTTACTCGAACATCTTGGACAGCATGCGGAAGAGCTTGTGTATTATCTCAGGTTCGGGCGGAAGGAGTCAGATTCTGACAGCGAATTGAGGGGAGGTGTTCA
>Ga0256833_1001457_pt1 | contig 17426 bp, 19 predicted proteins | sample 356284metaG_FD_190535 | JGI IMG/M metagenome (GOLD analysis project Ga0256833, IMG submission 190535) | Hydrothermal vent microbial communities from Mid Atlantic Ridge, Atlantic Ocean - 356-284 | ecosystem: Environmental > Aquatic > Marine > Hydrothermal vents | place: Atlantic Ocean: Mid... | reverse complement strand
GTATATTTATATTATATACATATTATTTTAAAATAAGATAATATCTCACCTCTTAACAAACGGATTTTTAGGTTCAATCCATAATAGACTATGTACTCTAACACTTTTTGATTTGGCTTTTTAGAAATAAATTCAAAGATTATATTTGTGTCTAAAAGATATTTTTGTTAAATAAAGCATAAGCAATTCACATACACAACATCTAAACAGAAAATTAGTATAATCATTCAATTTGGAGAAGCCCATGAAAATATTACTTTTAGAAGATGACCCTCTACTCTCAAAGATTTTAAGTAAACATCTCTCTTTGAGCTATGAGCTTAGCTCTGTTTATGATGGAGATTCTGCTTTAGAGATACTTGAAGAACAGAAGTTTGATTTACTGATTTTGGACTCCAATGTTCCTGGGATTACAGGGCTTGAACTCATTAAAGAGTTGCGTGCTTACAATGATACTACGCCAATTATTATGATAACGGCTTACCAAGACACCTTGCATCTTAAAAAAGCATTTACCCATGGCTGTAATGACTACATTAAAAAACCTTTTGAGCTTGATGAACTTGATATGCGAATTGCTAATATTACCCGTACTTTTAACATTGAACAAAATCAGCTTATTAAAATCTCCGAAGAGGTACTTTTTGATGCTTTAAATAACCAAATTACCAAAGAGGAGAAGATTTTCTCCTTGGCAAAAAAAGAGGCAGAACTGCTTAACTACTTGGTAATTAATCGTACGCGAACCGTTTCAAAAGAAGAGCTTACTCAAAACCTATGGACGTATGAGACAATGCCCAGTGATGCCACTTTACGGGTTTACATTCGAAACTTACGAGCTATGATTGGCAAAGATAGCATTGAGACCATTCGTGGTATGGGGTATCGTCTTGTATCATAATGAACGTCGTGCTTTGATTGGCTTTTTACTTATTTATATTAGTTCCTCACTTTTAATGTTAGGCTTCGTAGGATTTTTTTACTACAAAGAGAAACTCGCCACCATTGACCGTTTATGTGGGGTTACAATGGAGAACATGGCCATGCAAGTTAAGGTCAAACTCATAAAAAAAAGTAACATTGACATATTTTTTGATACTACGGCATCTATTAAAGTTGGACTGTTTGACAAACATAAACATGCAATACGTTCAAACTTAACTACCGAACAGGTAGATTTTAATCAAATTAATTACATCAATCACACCTCTGCTTTTTTTGTGATGGAACTCGTTGCTCCTATTCAAAAGATTGAATATATTATTATTGAAGACTCCGAACTTGTAGAGAACATGAAAAATTTAAAATCTCTTATTTGGTTGTTTTTACTTGTTGCCTCTATTTTTATTGCACTTATTGGTTATTTATTAAGTCGTTTACTGCTTAAACCTGCCAAAGAAAACTTTGAAACCTTAAGCCGTTTTATGAAAGATTCTGCCCATGAGCTAAACACTCCCGTAACAGCACTTATGATGTCAGCAAATTATCTTAAAAAAAATTATGACCCTGAAATGGTTGAACATATGCTCCTCTCATCTAAAATGATTTCACAGACCTATAACTCCATTGCTTATTTGGCTTTTAATGACATAGACATAAAGATAAAAGAGGAGTTTGATTTGGCACAAGAGGTTCAAGCTTCGGTTAAATACTTTAAAGAAATTGCATCAAGTAAAAATATTAACATTCATACTAAACTCGACACGCTCATCATTAATATGGATAAAAACAGCATACAAAAGCTTATTAATAATCTCATCTCAAATGCCATTAAATACTCCTATAACAACAAGGAGATTACAATTTCTATTCAGAACAATATTTTAAAAATTAAAGATGAGGGAATTGGTATCGAGCAGGAGAATCAAAAAAAGATTTTTAAACGCTACAAACGTATTGCCGACAAAGGTTCTGGTGGCTTTGGCATAGGACTTGACATTGTCATGGAGATTTGTAGGACTAACCATATTGAAATATCTTTAGAATCAGAAATCAAAAAAGGAAGTACCTTTACCTTGATTTTTCCATTAATTTAATATATTTAAGTATTATTTAACATATTTAAATATATAATAACATCAAGACAAACAAATAAGCTCCTTGAAAAGTTTAAAACGTTAAACCTTGTCTTACAATAATACTTTTAGATTTAATCGGTGATAGATTTTCTTTGTTTTCTCTTTATCACCTAAATCTACTCCTTTTTTAACTTCCCTAATAATCCCAAATATTCTACTCTTTTATAGCACTCTTTAAGATATATTTCCCTATAATTGCAAAACTTTTTATGAGCCATTTACTTGTGCTTCATATAACACTATTTATTACAAAGGTATTTATCATGGCAAGAAGATGTGATGTAACAGGAAAAGGTCCATTAACAGGAAATAATGTATCTCATGCAAACAACAAGACAAAAAGAAGACAACTTCCAAACCTTAGAAGTGTAAAAATTACACTTGAAGATGGAACTACTAAAAAAATTAAAGTAGCTGCTTCTACACTTAGAACAATGAAAAAGAAAGCTGCTGAAGCTACAGCAGAAACAACAGAGGCGTAAACTACGCCTCTTTAGTCCTATTTTTTGGCAACTCAAAATAGAATTAAAAAGTTTCTCAATTGGCGAGAAACTTCCAAACCACATATAACCCTTAATGATGAGTTATATGTTCTACTAACACCGTTTAGACTCCCTCTCATTGTAACTGTTTTGACCATGATGTTTGGTACATTTGGTTATATCCTTATTGATGATATGTCACTCCTTGATGCACTCTATCAAACGGGAATTACTTTTACAACGGTTGGCTTTGGGGAGATAGCCCCCATTTCAGATTTGGGTCGTATCTTTACCATTTCACTCATTATATTTGGATTTTTAGTCTTTACGGTTGCCATTGGTATTATTGTTGATGTTCTCAACAAAGGTGACCTTATTAAAATCATACAGGAGAGAAGAATGCTCTACGACATTGCACGACTTAAACAACATTTTGTTATCTGTTATCACAATGAATTTACCATTCAAGTCACCAAACACTTACGTGAAAGTCACATTCCTTTTGTGGTCATTGACCCCAGTGAAAACCTCAAAGAGTTGGCACAGAAACATGCTTATCCCTATTTTGTACAAGCTCAACCCCATACAGAAACAGCCATTTTAAAGTCACATCTCTCTTCAGCAAAAGGAATTATTAGCCTTGCCGATAACATTGCTGACAATATTGCCACCATTGCTTCGGTGCGTCTATATGAAAAAGAGATTCAAAGAAGACGACCTTTTCTCATTATCTCCAATGCCCCAACACTCGTAGAAGAAGAGAAACTTCTAAAACTTGGAGCTGATAAAGTTGTAACGCCTACGGATATTATGGCTCAACGGATTAATGCGATGGCAATTCGTCCTGACATGGAGAATCTGCTTCAAGAGTTTCTCTATAAACAAGATACCCCACTTGATATGGAAGAGGCACGCATTAGTAAAACCTCTTGGCTGGTACTCAAAAAGATTAAAGATGCCTCATTTAGGGACATTGCCAATGTTACCATTATTGGATTACGTCATAAAGATGGAAAATTTATCCCTATGCCAAAGGGTGACACAACCATTACAGCAGGCTCGAAACTCTTGCTCATAGGTCCAAGTGATGGGATTAAAAAAGCACGAAGAATTCTTAGAAAAACCATAAAACCAGAGGAGATGTAAGATGTTTAACCTATTTTCAGTTAAAGGGGGTCTTAGCAGTGTGCAAGGCTTCTATTGCGATGGTGTCAATGTAGGCATGAAAGATAGCCAAGATGGAGATGTTGCCTTTATTCGTTCCGATACGCCTTGTGCAATTACAGCACGTTTTACCTCTAACAAATTTCAAGCAGCACCTATTAAACATTATCAACAGTATGAAAAAGATTTTAAAACCGACTTCATTTTAATGAATGCTAAAAATGCCAATGCCATGACAGGAGAGCAAGGGGTTAAAGACATTGAAGCCATTTTAGAAACACTTCAAAAGCATCAAAAAGTGCAAAACCCAATTATGTCTTCAACGGGGGTTATTGGGTATCGTTTAAATCAAGAAAAGATTGGCTCTGCTTTTTCAAAATTTGATTACCATGCCAAAAACTCCGATAAAACAGCACGTGCCATTATGACCACAGATAGTTTTAAAAAAGAGTTAGCCTTTAAAATAGAGCTTGATGATGGAGGCTCTTTTAACCTCGCTGGCATCTGTAAAGGGGCAGGCATGATTAATCCTGCTATGGCAACAATGCTCTGTTTTATCGTCACAGATGCCAATATTCCTAAAGCTGATATGGAAGAGCTTTTAAGTGAAGCCACGGAGAACTCATTTAACAAAATCTCCGTTGATGGTGACACCTCTACCAATGACACCGTTATGCTTTTAAGCAATGGACATTCAAATAGTTATGATAAAGAAGCCTTTAGAGAAGCACTCAACAAAATCACTTTTGAACTGGCGATGATGATTTTAAAAGATGGAGAAGGTGCCAATAAACTGGTAGCCTTTGAAGTAAAAGGGGCTGTGAGCCAAGAAGATGCAAAAAAAGCCTCGATGGCACTCTCAAACTCACTTTTAGTGAAAACTGCCCTCTTTGGAGAAGACCCAAATTGGGGAAGAATTGCTTCAACCATTGGTGCTTCTGGCATCGACTGTGATGACACTCTCCTAAGCATTTATTACGACAAGCTACTCATCTACTCCCATGAACAACGTGAATTAGACAAAGAACGAGAAGAGAAAGCCTATAAAATCATGAAAAATTCCTCCTTTAAAGTCACGTGTGACCTTGGTTTAGGAGAGGAAAGCTACACCTCATATGGTTGTGATTTGTCTTATGACTACGTTAAAATTAATGCAGAGTATCGAACCTAAAAATCTAATATATGAACATCTGTTCCTATATTAATAGTAATAAACATCTTTAAACTTATTTTATACTTAAATTAAAATTTTAAGTATAAAAATAATATATTTTTAACTTACTTAAATTAAAAATCTCCTATAATAAATTTACTAAAAAATAATTAAACCACTATAGGAGACGCTCTTGATGCCATTGAAAAGCTCATTTTTCACTGTTAGTTTTTTTAAGTCTCTACTCATCGCGATTATTCTTGCTGTAACGATTATTCCTGTAATACTTCTATTAACAACAGCCAATACCTCATGGATGCTTATGGTAATCCTTCTATGGACAATAGGGAGTCTTGCCGTTTTTCACCCTTTTGTACTCTATATTTACCCTCATCTTTTGACCAAAACAAGTGTCTATATTTTAACTTCCATTCTTATTTTGGTATCTACATGGCTCAATATCATGCTTGTGAGCTTTATTTTGCCGTATGATTATCTCTATTATGCATTCTTTAACACAACCATCAAAGAGATTGCTTTATGGGGTTCGGGTTATCTTATCTTTATTGATGCGATTATTACGAATTTAATTATTATGTCACAGATTGAATTTTATACAGAAGAGAGACTTTTTTAGGCTATATTTCAAATGAAAAAGTAGAACCCCTATTCTCTTCACTCTCAATCTTAAGCGTTGTATTGTGGCGTTTCAAAATCTGCTTGACAATAGATAAACCCAATCCCATAGAGTTGTCCCAAGAGTGTTCATCGGTTCTAAAGAATTTTTTCGTCACTTTTTCTATGTTCTTTTTTGAGATTCCTACCCCTAAATCTACCACTTCTATTTGCTTTTCTAAGAGCTTCACTGTGACTACCTCATCTGAATACTTTAACGCATTCTCCACAAGATTCTTAATGACTATCTCCATAAGCGCTTTGTCAGCTTTAACCACCAAAGCATTACCTGTTACGACTATCTCTCTATTTTTATATTTATCTTCTAAGTTATTAGCAATGTCAATGGCTAAAGGTTTTAAATCAAACTTGCTTAAGTGTAGTTTCTGTTCACCACTCTCAAAACGGTTCCAAAGCAGTAAACGAGAGAGTAACTCTTCTATCTTTTCGCCATTATTGTAAATTTTACCTAAAAACTTAACGCGTAATCCAGTAGGAATCTCTACATCTTCAGTCAATGTTTGCGAATAACCCATAATCGAAGCAATAGGATTACGGAACTCATGGGCAATGGCTGAAAGCATATCGGAGCGTTGTCGATTTTTAAGTTTTATTTTGGCAGTGTATTTACGTTTTTCACGTTCACGCTTTTTTATTTTGCGTAAAATTTGAATCAATTTTTCATTAATATTTTCAAACTCTTGCGTAAAAAAATGTGCTGAATTATCAGAAGTAAGCAATCCAGCATTTTCATTGAGATTGTTTTCTACCATTTTAAGCTCTTTAGAAATACGCTTTGTTCCCAAATAGACTGACATCAAAAGCAATATTTGTGACGCAACAAAAAGCACAATATAAAAAAGCATATTCTTATACTCTGATGGTACAAGCACAAGCATCAGTACAAAAAGTGTGGTAACAAACAGAACAATGGTAATAAGTCTGGCGATTACATATTCACTCAGTGTGGGTCGCTTAGACATCACGACTTAAGCGACTTCCAAATTATGCACTTGCTTTTTTAGTTTATTTATCTCTTTCGTATAATCCTCTAAAGCGACTTGAATTTCACCAATATCCCACTCTTCAGTTGCCAATTCAAGTTCATCATGTTTTAAACGATACTCTGTTAAAAGCTTCTCAATTTTTACTTTTAATTCATCAATCTTTTTATCTGTTGTACTCATAAATAATCCTTCTAATCTTGTTTAAAATCTTTTAATCATATTAGCAAAAATATTATAAAGTTCTTCCACTTCTTTGATGGTTGTTCGCTCATTTAGCCCATGAATTCTGTCATTACGCACACCAAACTCCACCACCTCAATGCCATAAGGGGAAATATGCCGTCCATCACTTGTTCCACCTGCTGTTGAGAGTTTAGTTACTACCCCTGTTTCTTCTTTAATGGCAGAAGATAACGCTTTTACAATATAAGATTCACGATTGGTAATAAAAGGGTAAGAGCCTTGTTGTAACGTTATCTCATAATCCAAATCACCTAACTGCGTTTCCATAAAAGCTTTCAGACTCTCTTGCGTGGTTTTGGTTGAATTTCGTACATTGAACATCATTTTTAAATCATTAGGAGTCACATTGGTCACTTCCATGCCCGAACGAATGTCTGTAATGACCAACTTAGAAGGTGCAAAATCATCATCTCCCTCATCAAGATTATGTCCTGCAATCTTAGGCAATATCGAGGCGATGTTATGAATAGGATTAATCGCTTTTTCAGGGTAAGCAGCGTGACCTTGCTTTCCTTTTAAATGCAAATAGCCGTTAATTGAACCTCTACGCCCAATCTTAATGGCATCACCAAACACCGTCTCACAAGTTGGTTCAGCAATAATGCAATAATCAGGTAAAAGGTCTATCTCTTTTAAGTGTCGTAATACAATTTGTGTTCCATAAGTACCATCACCCTCTTCGTCTGAAGTAAGCAGAAGTGACATACGACCAGAAAAATCATCGTCCATATCGCGAACAGCTTGCACAAAAGAAGCTACTCCTGATTTCATATCTTGTGTTCCACGTGCATAGATGTAGCCATCTTTTATGACAGGGACAAAGGGATTGGTATCCCACCCTTTTCCAGGAGGAACAACATCTAAATGCCCTGCAAAACAGAGGTGTTTTCCCTCGCCAAACTTTTTAGTTAAAAAAACGTTTTTAACCCCACCTTCGTTTATCCATGTGGCTTCAAAACCTTCTAAATAATTTTCGATATAGCTAAGTAAGCCACCATCATCAGGCGTTATTGATTCTACACTTAGTATTTTTAAAAAGAAATCTATGACATTGAGTCGTTTTTCCATATGCTTTTACCTTCTAGTTTATATTAATTAGCTATTTATATCACAAAAGCTTATAAGCATACCCTCTTTAACACGCTTAAAGCTCTCTTCACCTACCAAATGTTTTAAAATAGCCAACGCGAAACATAATGCCGTCGCAGGTCCTCTTGATGTCATAATATTTCCATCAATAACAACTTGTTTATCATCTCTATAGCCTTTTGACGCTATTTGTTCCTCGACACTCGGATAACACGTAAAGTCATTACCTAAAACACCTGCTTTATCTAAGGCATAGGGTGCTGCACAAATCGCCCCAATGGTTTTATTTTTTTCTTTAAACTCTTTGAGTAATCTCTGTACAATTTGGTTATCGGCTAAGGCGTGTGTTCCACCCCAACCACCAGGAAGAACAATCATATCGAACTCATCGCCTACAATGTTTTCAATTGACGTATTGGCTTGTAGGGTAATGCCATTAGCACCTAAAACTAAGTTATTACCTTCACTTGGATTGAGATGTGCTGTTCGCACTTCAACCCCACCTCGTCTTAATACATCAATTAAACTAACTGCTTCAACCTCTTCAAAGCCTTCTGCCAATGGTATGAGTACTGTTGCCATAATCTATCCTTTTTTTAAACACCATTTTACTACTCAAACCTTGTTCCAATCTAAAAATCAGATAATAGCGTTCTATTTTATAAGTTCTATTCGTGCTTGAAGCCCCAGTGTTGTACTGTATCCGACTTCAGTAAATTTCAGTTCACCTTTGGCATTGTAAATCAGTGTGCTAGGGTACGCTGTAATGTTAAACTTTTTAGCCAATGTACCTTTTTCATCATTAATGACACGATAGTCCAAGTGCTTTTGTCTCATAAACGCTTCTATTGTTTCATTGGTTCCTGAATTAACAGCAATGCTAATGAGATTATTTTTTTGGGATAAAGCTTGAATATTTGAGGCTTCTAGCTGACAAACAGGACACCAAGTTCCCCAAAAATGTACGATTAATGGTTCTCCTTTATAGTTTGAAAAATCTACGGAGTTACCCTTAATATCGTCTAAGCCATACTTATAAATATTTTCTTGAATATCTGGTTTACGTATAAAATTAACTACTTCAGAGACCATAAAAAACAAAACAAGCGTTATGAAAATTTCTTTAATAATCTTCATAACCAACGCTCTAAAATTATTTTAGCAGCGATGGAATCTATTTTCCCATCTCGTTTATGTCGGAACACGCCTTTGGTTAGCTCTTTGGCTTCAAAGGAAGAGCCTTGCTCATCTTGGTAGGCTATTGTAATATTTTCAAGTTCTAACAAAGCTACAAAATGTTTGATGCGTCGTTCCATCTCCTCTTCACTAGAGCCACCTTTTGGGAGTCCTACCACTAAAGTTTCTATTTCCCATTCAAGTAAAAACTCTTTGACTTCTCGTGCTGCTTGGTTTCTGTTTTTACGTAAGATGGCATCTTGTGGAAAGACAATTTTCCCATCTAAACAAATTGCCACCCCTATGCGTTTTAATCCTACGTCTATGCTTGCTATTTTCATCTCATAAGCATACACTAATAATCCACAATTTTTTCTTATTGTTAATTTATATTAAAATCTATCTACAAAGGATAAGCTATGCCAAAAATCACATTACTCTCAAGCCTTTTAGTCTGTTTTTTATTTGCTGATACTAATTTAGAGGTTATTGAGCAAACAAAACCACAGGCTAGTAGTACCCCACAAGTCAAACTGACAACCCGAATCACCCCTCAAAAGGTTAAAAAATCTTTTAGACAAGACAACCATCGTTACGACAAGCGTTATGCTAACTTTGATTATGAACGCCAAGCTTATTATGATGATGAGGGCTATGAATATGGATACTACGATACCTCAGGATACTTTTACAATAATATCTTTTTTACCTATGGCAATGGCTACACCTATCGTGACCGATACCACCGTCGTGGACATTTTAGACACAACCACCTCCATCGACGACACTATGTTTACCATCATGTCAATGATTGGAATCGAGTTCACTGTTATCGTGAACCAAATGCTATGGTACGAGGTCACTATTATGACCGTTCTTATTATCCCAATAGACGATATTATCAAAACAATTATCGCTCAAATCATTATGAGTACCGTCGTCCTGCACGTGTAAATGTTACCCGAATGAATGGGGGACATACCCACAACAGACTCACCAGAGAGCATAGACAACAAGCCCTTACACCTAGGCATGAACATAGAATAGATAGACATAGGGAACATAATCGTAACGATATTTACAGAAATAATTATAACAACTATGCCAATCACAACATCTACCGAAATAATATAAATAGAAATAATAGACCCCAAAGAAGAGTCAATACCACCCGAATGACAACAAGAAATTCATCTTCGACTCACTCAAGCGTTAGACATATGGGCATATTTAAGTAGATTCTTTAAAAAAGTTTGGTTAAAATACTCCACAATCCCAAAGGAGTCCGTCCATGAATTTTTATCTACTTTTTTTTCTACTTATCATCTCAATAGGTTTGGTTATAAGCTATATCTATTTTATGAAAGAGAAAAAAGCAAATCTAAAAGCCATAGAGCAAGGCATCTGCCCAAAATGTGAAAAGCCCAATATGGTGCTAATTGACCAACGAAGCACAGGTTGTGGAGGTCCAAAGATGCTCACATTTGAGTGTGAAGCATGTAAATATGTTGGTACTTTTCATGTCAATGGGGGAAGTTGTAGTAGTGGAAGCTGTGGATAGTTAAAAAACTCCACCTCAAAAGAGGTGGAGTAACGCGTTAATAAACTTTTAGAGATTAAAAGTTGTATCTTGTCCATACACGAGCAACATTTAATTTATCTTTTCCATCTTTATCAGCCATTACATAAGCAGCTAACATATTTGTACCAAGTGCTTTAAATTTATAGATAAGGTCAAGCTCTTGATAATCTTTTCCTACAGATGAATTATCGGTAGTCATATCATACTTAGCAATGAATTTTCCAGGTCCAGCAGGTAATACAGCCGCAAGAACTACAGTGTCATTGTTTGTTTTAATAGCACCTTGATTTAAAATCATCTGTGTATAAAGTGGAGTCTTAACACCTGTTCCTACATTATGAATAGTCCCAGCATTTACTTTTGAATAAGCCAAAGATAGATTAACACCACTCACTTTTGAAGATACTTTTGCACCAACAGCTTTTGCATCATTAGAATTTGCAGCATCATTCATGATAGTACCACCTTGAAGAGCAACATTTACAGGACCTAATTTATTAGCTTTAACATCTCCCCAAACAGCACTTAATCCAGTACTTGGCAACTGGTAGTAACTTACAGTAATAGGTGTATTTTGCACTGATTTATTAGCTCCAGTTAGCATATACGCACCTTTTGCTCCAACTGTAGTAAATGTACTCATATCATTTGCAAGACCATTACCATTTGTACGAGAAACAAATGCACCAACCAATGTTGTATCAGGTAAATCACTATTAACAGCAACAATTGCATCAAAAGTATTTTTAGTTACATTCCAACCTTCTGTAAATGCAAGAGGAGAGAGAGATTTAGGAAGCTCTTGACGACCCATTTTTAACGTAGTATTAGCGATTTTTTTGGTTAAATATGCCTTAGTAATCGCTTCATAATCACCTGCACTTTGTTGTAAATCACCACCACCTTGTTGCATAACATTACTAACAAGATTATTTTCTAAACCAAATGTATTGAGTGCTGTACCTTGAACGCCAAGACCAAATCCATTTCCAAGGTCAGAGTTTAAATTAAGTTGGATTGCTGCGTTTGCTCTTGCTCCATCTTGATTGAATAAATCTCCACTAGCACCACCATCTGTTGCATTATAGTAAATAACACCTTGTCCACCAATTTTAACATCGACACCTTTATCTCCAGCAATTGCACCTGTTGTCATTGCCACTACAGCGATTGCTGCTAAACTTAAGTTTGTAATTTTCATATTTTCTCCTTTAATATTGTCTGTTATAAACGATTAAGCTCATTATCAATAACTAAAGCTTATTTATTTTATAAATTAACATTATTAGAATATCATACATAAACTTATTTTTTCTTGACACAAATCAAAATATAGAAAGTTATTAAATAAATGGAAAAGTTGATTAAAAAAGAAAGATATATGGCCGGGAGAGGGAGATTCGAACTCCCGGAGGTATAACCCTCACCGGTTTTCAAGACCGGCACATTCGACCACTCTGACATCTCCCGACATTAGTTTAAGCAAGTGCTTAAATTGAAAAAGAATTTTAAACCATTTTAGTTTGGAGGAGCCAACCAGACTCGAACTGGTGAATAGCAGATTTGCAATCTACGGCCTTACCAACTTGGCGATGGCTCCAGTTATAACTTTGTGGTGCCCGGGGCCGGACTTGAACCGGCACGGTCGCAATGACCGGGGGATTTTAAGTCCCCTGTGTCTACCAATTCCACCACCCGGGCATAATTGGACACCAAAACTAAAGATTAAAATTTAAAAAACATAACTTAAATGTAGTGGAGCGAGAAAGGAGGTTCGAACTCCCGACCCCAACCTTGGCAAGGTTATGCTCTACCGCTGAGCTATTCTCGCATCTTCACAATCTCTTGTGACCATTACTTTTAAATTGGAGTGCGATTATAGCCAAGATTTTTCCCTTTGTAAAGGTTTTTGGGTATAATTTTTCAAAATTTACTAAAAACAGATAATGAAGGAAAAAAAATGAGAAGTGACATTGTAAAAAAAGGGCATAATAGAGCCCCTCACCGTTCGCTCTTTAGAGCAACAGGGTTAAAAGATGAGGATTTTGAAAAACCATTTATTGGGGTGGCGAACTCTTTTATTGAAATAATTCCTGGGCATTTCTTTTTAGATAAAGTTTCAGCCATTGTAAAAGATGAAATTAGAAAAGCTGGTTGTGTGCCATTTGAGTTCAATACCATTGGTGTAGATGATGGAATTGCTATGGGACATGATGGAATGCTTTTCTCTCTTCCTAGCCGTGAAATTATTGCTAACTCCATTGAAACGGTCATGAATGCTCATAAACTTGATGCGATGATTGCCATTCCTAACTGTGACAAGATTGTTCCTGGCATGATTATGGGGGCATTAAGAGTAAATGTTCCTACGGTATTTGTTAGTGGTGGACCTATGGCAAAAGGTTACACTAAAGATGGTGAACCTATTGACTTAGCAACGGCATTTGAAGCAGTAGGAAAATTTGAAGCTGGAGAGATTACAGAAGAAGAATTAACCGACATCGAATGTAATGCCTGTCCAAGTGGAGGAAGCTGTTCTGGAATGTTTACGGCAAATTCTATGAATACCCTCATGGAAGCTATGGGAATTGCCCTTCCTGGAAACGGAACCATTTTAGCCCTTACCAAAGAGCGTGAAGCATTATATAGAAAAGCAGCCAGACGTATTTGTGAAATTGCACTCATGGGACAAGAAAAATCTTCTGCTTATAATGTAAGAAATATCTTAAATGAAAATGCTGTAAGAAATGCCTTTGCCGTAGATATGGCAATGGGTGGAAGTTCTAACACAGTTTTACACATGTTAGCCATTGCCAAAGAGGCAGAGGTCGATTTTAATTTAAGTGACATTAATGCTATCTCTAAACGGGTTTCCCATATTGCTAAAATCTCTCCTAGTTTAAGTTCTGTACACATGCAAGACATTGACAAAGCAGGTGGCGTAAATGCTGTTATGCATGAGATGAATAAACGTGGGGAAAATATTCTTTTAGACAATCTAACCATTACAGGAGAGATGCTCAAAGAGCGTATTAAAAATGCTGAGATTAAAGATACCCAAATTATTCACACCATTGAGAATCCTTATTCTGATGTAGGTGGCTTGGCAATTCTTTATGGAAACTTGGCAGAACAGGGTGCTGTTATTAAAACAGCAGGAATTACAGGCGAAAGGGTCTTTACAGGAAAAGCAGTCTGCTTTAACTCACAAGATGAGTCCATCAAAGGAATTATCAACGGTAAAGTAAAAGCAGGAGATGTGGTTGTCATTCGTTATGAAGGACCACGTGGAGGGCCTGGAATGCAAGAGATGTTAGCCCCTACAAGTCTAATTATGGGTATGGGACTTGGTGCTTCTGTTGCCCTTATTACCGATGGTCGTTTCTCTGGTGCTACTCGAGGAGCGAGTATTGGTCACGTGAGTCCTGAGGCTGCTGAGGGGGGTATGATTGGACTACTTGAAGATGGTGATGAGATTCACATTGATGTGGATAACTATATCTTAAGCGTTAATATTTCTGATGAAGAGCTTAGCAAAAGAAAAGCAAACTTTAAACCTCTTGTTAAACCACTTCAAAGTAAATGGTTACGCCAATACCGAGCCTTGGTAACCAATGCCAGTTCAGGAGCTGTTTTAGACGCAGAATAAGTATTTTTTACTTATTCTCTTCTTCTATCTTCTCTCTACAAGAGATACAATAGTCTGCAAAGATTTTTACTTGAAGTCTTTGGGGGCGTATCGCTTCTCCACATGATTCACAAATACCATAAGTACCATTATCTAATCGTTTTAAACTTCTCTTAATGGCTTTTAGTGTCTCTATTTGTCTAAGTGCTAAGGTGTTGTTAATATTTTGTCCTTTCTCAACCAAAGCATAATCTGCCTCATCTTTTAACTCATTACTTTTCATCGTATTGAACTCCGAAGAGATACTACTTAAATTATTTTCTATTTGTACTTTCATCTCTTCTAATGAATGTCTAAACTCTTTTAACTCTCTTTCGCTTAACATTTAACATCCTTTGTATTTTGTTATAACATACTATAACAAAATAAGATTAATATAATTATATATATTTTAAATTCAATAAATAATTAATAAAAATAATAAATTATTTAATTGATTATTATAATAGATTATATATTTCCTTACCATCTATTTGATATAATCCCAAATCTCACTATAAAGAGGATTGATGCAACATCTGATTGATACCAATGACTTTAATGACCAACAACTCATCGAACTAATGCACAATGCTAAAGCATTTAAAAATCAAATGCCTTCAAAAAGCTTAGAGAACAGACTCCTTATTACTCTTTTTTTTGAAAACTCTACCCGAACACGAAGTTCATTTGAAGTAGCCGCAAAACGCTTAGGTATTTCTGTTATTCATCTTGACCCTTCTAAAAGTTCTACCAAAAAAGGAGAAAGCCTTGAAGATACTTTTGAAAATTTAGCAGCGATGGAACCTGATGGGGTTATCATAAGACATGAGTACAACAATACACCAAAAAAATTAGCCGATAAAGCATTAACCCCCATTATCAATGCAGGAGCAGGAAACAATGCCCACCCTACCCAAGCACTGCTTGACTGTTTTACCATGATGGAACATTTTAGCCTCAAAACGCCCCAAGAACTTAAAGGGAAAAAAATAGCCATTGTCGGTGACATTGTAAGTTCACGGGTAGCCTCTTCTGGAATTCGTCTCTTTACACGTCTTGGCATGGAGGTGGTGTTGATTGCCCCTAAACCTTTTATGCCTGACAATGAATTACCCAAATATGAGAACTTAGCAGATGTGATAGATAAGGTTGATGTCATAATGAGTTTACGCGCACAACTTGAACGACATAAAGCTCCTATTTTTGAAGATTATAATGAGTATGCTAAAGAGTATTGCATTACCAAAGAGCGTATGGCTGAACGCAATATCTTACTCTTGCACCCAGGTCCCGTGATGCGAAACATTGATATATCTGATGAAATGCTAGAAGATGAACGCTGTAAAGTTTTAGAGCAAGTCAAAAATGGGGTCTATGTTCGAATGGCAATTTTAAAACTCATTTTGAGTGATTAATGCAAAAAATCAATGAACTCGCTTCAAAAAGAGAGCCTTTTTTATTTGTTCTCTCTTATGATTTAAAGCAACAGTTTGTTCAAAAGTTAGAAGAGCTTGATGCTGATGTTTTTTTTAAAATTGGCAATCAACGCAACTACCCACAAACGCCTCGAAATAAGACTTATTTTTTAAACAAATATCCTTTAGATTTTAAAACCTATCAAACGAGTTTAGAAAAAATTTTAGAAGAGATACGTTCAGGAAATACCTACCTTATTAACCTGACTTTTAAAACACCCATAGAGACAAATCTAACACTAAAAGAGATTTTCACCTATGCTAAAGCCAAATATAAACTCTACTTTAAAGATGAATTTATCTGTTTTTCTCCTGAGAAATTCATAGAGATTATAGATGATGAAATAGCCACTTATCCTATGAAAGGAACAATAGACGCTTCAACACCTCATGCCAAAGAAAAAATATTGACCAATGAAAAGGAGATGGCTGAACATGTTATGGTTGTTGATTTGATGCGAAACGATTTAGCGATGGTAGGAACATCTGTTCAGGTAGCAAAGTTTCGCTATGTAGAAAAAATTAAAGCAGGAGAAGAAGAACTACTCCAAGTAAGCTCTAAAATCACTGCGAAACTTCAAGCCAATTGGCATCAAGATTTAGGTGATTTACTCCAAAAAATGTTGCCTGCTGGCTCAATTACGGGAACACCTAAAAAAAGTACGGTCAATATTATTAAGCATATAGAAGATTATGAGCGTGGGTTCTACACAGGAGTTTTTGGTATTTTTGATGGTAAAAATCTCTACTCAGCAGTGATGATACGTTTTATTGAGAAAGAGAATAATCAGTTATTTTACAAAAGTGGTGGAGGCATCACCTTAGATAGTGATGCCAAGAGTGAGTATGAGGAGTTAATAGATAAAATCTATCTTCCTCTATAGTTGGCTAGTAATTAACCACAAATCCATTAACACGACTTGCATATGCTCTCGCTGATGAACGGCTTGAGAAACCTGTTAAAATTACTTTGTAATATTGACCAATTTTTTTGACAATCGCAGGGTGTTGTCCACCTTTAGAGTCTGCTACGGATTGTGCTTTTCCACGAGAACCAAATGCACCCACTTGCACCCCTACACCAGAGTTTCCACTAGAAGTATGAGATGAAGAAGATACGCCATAAGGATTATTGACACTGTATGTAGTATGATTTGGTTGCACAGGTGGGGTATAACTTCCACTGCTACTTCCTCCTTGAACAATAAATGCACCAGGGAAACGACGCTCTTTAAGTCTGTTTGCTTCAGCTACTGAAGAGATACCTTTTACGATAACTTTATTCATAAGCCCACGTTTAATGTATGCTGATTGACCAGGAGCTAATGAGAGTCTATTTTTATAATCTTCTGCCGTAGCATAATCTTTTAACGCAGCAATCTGTAACTGAATACCTCCACCGTGAGATGAAGAAGTTGAAGAACTTGCATGATAACTTGGTGTAGAAACAGGATAATTACTAATTGACTGACTATTAGTAGCATAAGGGTCAGGATAACTTGTTGTTGAAGATGTTGTTTGAGAAGCATTGGCATAAGGGTCAGGATAACTTGTTGCTGAAGTTGTTGTTTGAGAAGCCGTGCCATAAGGGTCAGGATAACTTGTTGCTGAAGTTGTTGTTTGAGAAGCCGT
>Ga0256833_1001456_pt1 | contig 17455 bp, 16 predicted proteins | sample 356284metaG_FD_190535 | JGI IMG/M metagenome (GOLD analysis project Ga0256833, IMG submission 190535) | Hydrothermal vent microbial communities from Mid Atlantic Ridge, Atlantic Ocean - 356-284 | ecosystem: Environmental > Aquatic > Marine > Hydrothermal vents | place: Atlantic Ocean: Mid... | reverse complement strand
ACTATTTTTGATATAAATCAATTATTTTATTTTTTTACTATGTCATAATACTACTGTGCATAAAGGTAAGTATGCATAAAAAGTAGATTTTAATTTTGCAATAAGTTTACAATTTAAAAACTTATATACGAAATCAAAATCCTAGCGCCCAACAAAGAGAATTTAGCATTAGTGCAAACAAACAGACTTTGTTCGTTGGCGTCCAATAAGGAAAGCGCAAAGCACGAGGGCTTCCCGCCGAGGGAAACTCAGCGTTAGCGTAGTCAAACGAACTTGTTTGTTTGGCGTCCAATAAAGAAAGAGCGCAAAGCGCGAGAGCCCTCTGCTGAAGAGAACTCAGCGTTAGCGTAGTAAAATGGGCTTTGCTCATTTTGCGTCCAATCAAACAGAATCGCAAAGCGCGAGAGCCCTCTGCTGAAGAGAACTCAGCGTTAGCGTAGTAAAATGGGCTTTGCTCGTTTTGCGTCCAATTGGAGGTTAGCGTAGCCAAACGAACTTGCTAATTTGGTCCAATCAAAGAGCGCAAAGCGCGAGAGCCCTCTGCTGAAGAGAACTCAGCGTTAGCGTAGCAAAATGGGCTTTGCTCATTTTGCGTCCTATTAAAGAAAAAACCACAAAGGAGCAAACAAATGGAACCACTTTTTGTAAGACCAGAAATAGCAGTAGATGAGTTTTTACCTATATTTATAGTATCAACTCTTGTGTTAGTTTTTGGTGTTGCATACGCAGCTTCTGTTACTCTATCTAAAATGGGTTATCTATCTAAAAAGTGGCTCTATTTAAGTTACACATTTTGGATTATGCAAACTTATAGCCTGTATGACTTAGCAATTAGGATTCATAGTAACAACTTTACAGTAAAAGTTTTAGTTGTAACTATGATAGCATATCTTTTTATACCTCATCTATATTTTAGATTTATATCTGATATAGATAAGAGGTATGATAAATAGATTAAACTAAAAAAGGAGGAAATATGTCTCAAAATCAATCAGTTTGGACAAGTATTAGATTTTGGCGACAATCAGCAGCTTGGGTAACTGGATTTGCAGTTATTTTGCTGATTTTACTAACATTTGATACTATAGGACAAATCACTATGGGAACAGATGCAGATTTAAAAAATGGTATTACCAAAAGAGTTCCAGCTCCTACGGTAATTAACTATCATATTGATTATAAGTATGACCAAAAAAGAGGACACGAAGTGCCTGTAATTGGTAAAAAAGAGCCTTTTTTTGGTAAAGAGTGGAGCCCAAAAGAGGCTAAAGAGCTTTTACATTTAGGAAAACTAACATCTCAAGCTAAAAACTGTATGAACTGCCATACACTTTTAGGAAATGGTGCATACTATGCTCCAGATTTAACAAAAGCTTGGATTGATCCTAAGTGGAAAGATATGATAGCAATGACTGGCTCTAAAACAAAAGAAGAAGCGATGGTTAAATTTTTAATGGATCCATCAAATAATGCAACACACGGAAGAAGAATGCCAAATTTAAAAATTACTAAAGATGAGGCAATGGGATTAGTTGCATTTTTAAAACATATGAGCTCTATAGATACCAATGGATTCCCAAGAGGATTCTCTAAAGGTGTTGAAGAGTTCAAAGCAGGAGGAACTTATGCTCACTAGTATTAAAAATAATAATTTTAAATATGAATCACAAAAGTTAGGAATGATGTATTTTAGAGTAGCAATAGTTCTATTTGGAGCTCAGCTTCTTATGGGGTTAATTGCAGCAATTCAATTTTTAGTTCCAGGTTTTCTATTTGAAGTATTCGATTTTTCAGTAGCAAGAATGGTTCATATAAATGCACTTGTAGTGTGGATGCTATTTGCAATGATTGGTTCAGTTTACTATATGTTACCAGATGAAACAGGAATAGAGACTGTTGGTATAAAACTTGGTAAATTGGCATTTTGGGTATTAACAGCAGCGATTGTAGTTGTTGTTTTAGTCTATATTTTCATTCAAATTGGACCTGGTAAAGAGAGCACAATTTGGCTTATTAATGAAGGTCGTGAATATTTAGAAGCTCCAAGATGGGCAGATATTGGTATTGTAGTTGTTATTTTAATCTTCTACTACAATGTATTCTTTACCTTTATAAAGGGTCGTAAAACTGGTATTATGACAGTTATGGTTGCAAACTTACTTGCACTTGCTGGGCTTTACTTAGCAGGTATGTTCTTTACAGATAATATCTCTATAGATCAATACTGGTGGTGGTGGGTAATCCACTTATGGGTTGAGGCTACTTGGGAGGTATTTGTAGGAACATTGGCAGCTTACGCATTGGTTAAGATAATTGGTGCGAAAAGAGAGATTGTAGAGATGTGGCTATGGATAGAGGTTCTAATGCTATTTGGTTCTGGAATTTTAGGTTTAGGACACCACTACTTCTGGATTGGAACACCTGAGTATTGGTGGGAAATTGGAGCACTATTTAGTTCTTTAGAGCCTGTTCCTCTTGTTGCAATGTTTGTGCATGTCCTGTATGATTGGGGTAAAGAGCAAGGTGAGAGTGGCAGTAAACCAGCTATTACAAATACTCCTGCAATGGCTTGGATTGTTACAAATGCATTTGGTAACTTCCTAGGTGCTGGTATTTGGGGGTTCTTCCATACATTACCACAAGTAAATATCTATACACACGGAACACAATTTACAGCGGCACACGGACACTTGGCATTTTTTGGTGCATATGCAACTATTTTAATTGGTATGATGTATCTCGGAATTCAAGGCTCAGTAGGTGCAAAAAGAATGAAAGCAACATTTAAATCTAAAATGGCAATCTTCTTGATTACATTTGGAGTTCTTGGAATGACAGTTGCTTTAACAATAGCAGGTTATGAACAGGTATTAATTGAAAGAGCCGAACTTGGTGGAGGCTGGGATGCATTCTTTACAGCTCAAAATTTACCGTGGTATGTTCAAGCACAAGTTTGGAGAACTATTATGGGTGTAGTTACATTCATTGGTTTTGTATATCTTGTCTGGGATTTGCTTACAATTGGCAAACAAGCACAAGCAGAAAATTAAAAGGAGAGAAGATGTTATTTGAAAAATTTACAGATGTAGTTCCAAGTTTTTGGGGTTGGCTAAATCAAGGGCCACTAACCCTAACAATCTTTTTACACACAATAATAATTTTACCAATGATTTGGCTATATTTTAAAGAGAAAAAAAGGCTTAATGGTAAATAGAGATAGTAAATGGGGTGCACAAGAGGAGGAGGATATTCTATTTGCACCCCATAAGTGTCTAACAATAAGTTAGACTTGGTATTTTAACAAAATATATCTAATTACTTAAAAAATATTTCTTTTTATTAAGTATTTATATTTTTGTTCAGGGTAATATAGATAATTTATATTAATTAAAACTTATTTATGTTATCATTTTAACATATCATTATAGTAAAGGAGAGGTAATGAAATTAAGTAGTTTTTTAAGTTATGTCGCAGCAATTGGTATAGTAACAACAGGACTCAATGCTGGAACATCAAAAATGGATTTTGCAAAAGTTTATGAAAAAGAGTGCGCAGGGTGTCACGGTCCAATTCATCAAGGAGGAGTTGGTTCAGACCTTAGACCAAAAGCACTCAAGAAAAAGAGTAGAGAATTTTTGGCAGAGACTATCTTAAATGGTAGAGAAAATACTGCTATGCCAGCTTGGGGACATGATGGTGCAAGTGTTAAATTTAGCAAAGATGATGCCTCTGGTATGGTTGATTGGCTAATGGATTGGAAAAATACAGTTGAGTTAAAATTAGATTTAGATAAAGTCAAAAAGACATATACAAAATTAGCAAATGTAGAGGAGTTAGCTAAAAAGTATCCGGTAGATAAAGATGGAAACTTAAAATATAAAGGTGCAGAAGTTAAAAATGTAAAAGATATTACATTTGCAACAGAGAGAGACGCATCTTTAGTTGATTTTATAGACTCTACAACAGGTAAAGTTTTATCTCGCCATAAAGCTGGATTTGCAGTGCATGTTACAGTTACAAATAAAGCAGAACCAAGATATGCTTACTCAATATCTCGTTCAGGGCGATTAACAATGTTTGATATAGGAGCTCCCGGACAACCAGCAGTTGCATCTGTGCAAGTTGGTCAAGAGTCTCGTGGTCTTGCAGTTAGTCCAGATGGTAAATATGTAATGGCAGGTAATTACAATCCAGGTGGTGCTGTTCTTTGCGATGCACATACACTAGAGCCACTAAAGGCTTATGATACAAGCCGTGTTATAGATACAGAAGGTCAAATTGGACCAAGCCGTGTTGCATATATTGCCGATACTCCATATGGACCATACTTTAGTTTCGCTCTAAAAGATGCAGGGCATGTATATATTGTTGATTACTCAAAACCAAACTTCCCAATTGTAGGTGATATACCAAATATAGGTAAAGTTCTACATGATGCATTCTTAAATGAAAATAAGGGTGAAGATTTTGGTAGATATGTATTTGTTGCATCTCAAGGCTCAGACTTAATGGGTGTTGTAGATTTAAAAACTAAAAAATTGGCAGCAAAAATAATGACAGGTAAGAAATCTAAGCCACATCCAGGACAAGGTTCTAGTTGGTTTAATAAAAAAATGGGCAAACAGCTAAATGCTACAAACTCTATGAACTTTGGTTCTGTTGTAATTTGGGAATCTCCAAGTTGGAAAGTTGTTAAAAAAGTTAAAACAAGTGGTGGTGGCTTGTTTGTTGGAACAGGAGAGCATACACCATGGATTTGGTCTGATTGTGTTCTTGGAAAACCAGAAAAGTATAATGAAGTTCACCTAATTAACAAAGAGACTCTTGAGACTGATAGAATTATTAAAGTTGGCAAAACTAAGGGTCAGCTAATTGATGCTAAGAGTGGAAAAGTTCTACAAGAGTGGGATGCAACACAACATGAAAAAGTTGCAGTTAATGAAAAAGCATTCGGTAAAGAGAAAATTCTACCTATGCCAGATAAAATAGGAGCAGCAGTTAAGAATCCTGTTCAACCAAGATTGCTTCATGCAGAACCTGCAAATCATGGTAAATGGACTATGATTAGCGAGTGGACAACAGGAAGAATTGGTATCTATGACTCTGAAACTGGTAAGTTTATTAAGTATATCGAAAACTTAACAACACCAACATTTACATACTCTGTAGAGCATAGACAACATGTTCCAGGAGCTTAATTTTCAAATCCCTTTTAGGGGTTTGAAAAAGCTAAAAGTTTTATACACTTTAATTAAAATAGCTTAACTTTCTAATGTTTTAATATCACTTAAGATTGTGTATATTGAATTTTTTTTCAGTGGGTATCGTAATGGCACTCTTTGCATTAAAACATAGGTTAAAATTAGTTGCAAAAGTTAAAAAAGAGTTTAAATGAAAATGCTTTTAACCACTCTGTTTCTACTTACATTTTCATTTTACAAAAAAATAGATTTTGTAAAATTAGAATGTAAAAAAAGTTGATAACTATCAAGTAATAACTACCAATTTTTAAGTATAATTAAAAAGATAAACCAAATAAAAGGATTATAGATGAGACTAATAATATCAATATTAATACTACTAACAATAATTCAAGCAAAAGAGAAATTTTTTGTAGTTGAAAGAGAGAGTCAATCTGTAGCAGTTATTGAAGATGGCTTAACAAAAAAGCATATGAAAAATATGCACAATATGAATCATGGGGTAATGAAATTCAAAGATAAAGATGGATATATAATTAGTCGTGATGGATATATAATAAAGTTTGACCCAATTACTCTAAAAAAAGAGGCAGAGTATAAAACCAGTAAAAGTGCAATAGGTTTTGTAATAGGTAAAAACTTTGTAGCAGTTGCAAATTATGATGATAAGAGTGTAGATATATTAAGCCGTAACTTAAAGCCAATTCAAAAGATAAAAACAGGCTCTAAAAATGTTGGTATTAAAATATATAAAGATAAGTTAATATTTGCACAGATGGATAGCGATAAAGTAACTATTTTAAAAGATAAAAACTTTGGAAAAAAAGAGCCACATTTTATTATAGAAAAAGAGTTCAAAGTTGGTAAAATGCCTTTTGATGCAATGATAAAAAACAATACCTACATAGTAGGCTTTTTCCTAACAAAAGGGTTTGGAGTTGTTGATTTAGATAAATTAACATATAAGCAAATAAAAATAACATCCAATGGTAACAAACCAGTATTAAAAGTCCCACACTTTGGATTTTGGAGTATAAGTAATGATAAAACTTTTATACCAGCAGTTGGAGATAACAAAGTATTAGTATATACAAAAGATTTTAAATTTATTAAAAATTTAAAAGTTCAAGGTTTACCAGTATTTACCTCTTTAAGTCCAGATAAAAAGTATATTGCAGTAACCTTTAGTGGTAAAGATTTTCCATATATTCAAATTGTAGATACAAAAGATTTAAAAGTAATTAAAACATTTAAATTTGACGGAAAAGTGTTGCACCTAAGATGGGCTACAGAGTATCCAGACCTCTATGTCTCTGTAAATGATACAAATAAAGTTGTAGTAATAGATACAAAGAATTGGACTATAGAGAGAGAAATCTACCAAATAGAGCACCCTTCTGGAATTTTTATTTATAAAAAGCAACTGTAATTACAGCTAGGCATACTCTAAAATCCTAGCAAAAGATTATATCTTCTAAAATAATATATTTTTAATTCTGTTAATCTTTTAGTTGTATAATCTGCATTTAAAATTTTGTATTAACAAAAAGGATAAATTTTGTATATAATAATTGCAGGAGCCGGAAGTGTTGGTTACTCTTTGGCTAAGATATTATCCTACAAACACAGCGTTGTTGTTATAGATAAAGATTTTGATAAATTAAATACAATTAGTGAAGATTTGGACATTTTGACAATTCATGGAGATATCGAAAATCCAAAAACATTTACTAAATTAGAAATAGATGAAGCAAATTTATATATTGCAGTAACAAACAATGATGAAGCAAATCTTCTTTCAACTATAATTGTTGATGATGTAGTAAATGTTCAATCTAAAATAGTTCGTTTAAAAAACGATAGCTTTTTATCAAGTAAAATACTCGAAAAACTATCTATAAATTTTGCTGTATTTCCAAACTTAACTACAGCAAAAAAAGTTAAAGCTCTTCTTGAGTTTCCAAGATTAAATAATGTTAAATATTTTCATCAAACATCATTTAAACTAGCATCAATTATAGTTGATTATAAAGGTGATCACAGATATCTTTTAAGCGATATTCTAAAAGGAAATATTATCTCTGTTGGTATTGAAAGAGATAAAAATTTTGAAATTGTAGATAATAATTTTCTATTAGAAAAAGATGACTTACTCTACCTTTTTGGTGATATAGAAGAGATTAGAGAAGTTGCAAAAAAATTAAATAACTTTATGCCCGATATCATAAAAAAAGTTGTAATTTTTGGAGCAAACGAGTTGTCTCAAAAAATAGCAAAAGAGATACTATCTAAAAAAATTCAAATAAAGATAATAGATAAAGATAAAAAACTATGCAAAGAGGCTCTGCAATATTTAGATGGAGAGGTAACAGTAATTAACTCAAATTTTGAAGATAGCCAACTATTTGAAGAAGAGGGAGTAGATAGTGCTGATATGGTAATATCTACATATTTAAATGATGAAAAAAATATTATAAAAGCTATAGAATCAAAAGATTTGGGAGTAAAAAAAGTTGTAGCAATAAATAGTGATAAAGATTACTATTCACTTATGCACAAACTTGGTTTAATAGTAGTTAGAGGTCCAAAAGCCGGAGCATATTATGCAATTTTAGAAAATATATCATCTAGTCAAATAGTAACACAAAGACACTATTGTGGAGGAGCTGGAGTTATCTTTATAAGAAAGATATACTCAAACTCAGAATCAATAGGCAAAAATATAATAGAGTTAAAGATAGATAGTATAAAAGCTATATTAATTAGAGATAATGAAATTATAAATATATCTTCTGATATCTTCTTAAAGGCTGGGGATACAATAGCTCTATTTGGTAAAATTGATAAAAAAGATGAGATGGAGAGATGGATTTACGAACTTTAAAGAGTATATTAAAATTTATATCTATAGTAGGAGTTGCTTTAAGTATATTTCTATTTAGTGCTATATTTGTAGGGTGGCTATATAATGAAAACTATAAAACCTTTTTATATTTTGATTTAATACTATTGGTTATAAATATAGCTATTTATACTTCGTTAAAAAACGATAAAGTAACACTAACAATTCGTGGTGGAATAATTTCGGTCAATATTATCTGGATACTCCTAGGAATAGCAGGAGCAACTCCTCTTTATCTATACACAAATATTACTCTTGCAGATGCATTTTTTGAAGCAATTAGTGGTTTTACAACAACTGGAGCTACAATCTACAGCAATATCGAAGCCCTGCCAAAAGAGATTTTATATTTAAGAAGTCTTATGCACTGGCTTGGAGGAATGGGAATAATAGTGCTTGGTGTTGGACTCTTTTCTCTACTAAATCCAACAGGCTCAATAGCACTATTTAAAGCCGAATCAACAGGGATAAAACTAGATAAAGCAACACCAAAAATTAAAGATACTGCTATTAGACTTTGGGGAGTTTATATAGCTTTAACTCTAGCAGACACCCTGCTCTTAAAATTTGCAGGTATGAGTTTTTTCGATGCCATAAATCACGCTTTTTCTACCATCTCAACTGGAGGTTTCTCTACAAAAAATGCATCTTTAGCTTACTTTAATAACTACACAATCTTTTGGATTACAACTATCTTTATGACACTATCTGGAATTAACTTTTTGGCCCACTTAAAGCTATTTACAAGTGGTTCTACTGAACTCTATAAAAGAGATGAAGTATTCTGGTTTATAGCAATATTTCTTGCACTATCAACTATTTTAAGTTTAATTCAAATCTTTATAAATAAAGATAATTTTCTTCATGCTACAACCCATGCATTCTTTACAATATCTTCAGTAATTACAACTACTGGATTTGCAACACTAGATTATGAAAAATGGGGAAATTTTGCAATAGCGATAATTTTTATAGCTATGTTTACAGGAGCAAATACAGGCTCAACAGCAGGAGGAGTTAAGGTAATAAGATATATTGTAGCTTTTAAAAACTTAATAATACAATTTAAAAAAATGCTACATCCAAATATGGTAGCAGAAATATTTATAGACAGACAAAAACTCCCAATACCTATTACAGCATCTACAATGGGGTTTATATTTCTATATATTATAACAATTTTTCTTGTATCCTTATATCTTTTTGCAAGAGGTTATGATATGCTTACATCAATATCTACATCTCTAGCTACCGTAGGAAATATAGGTCCAGGATTTGCCCTAACAGGACCTGCCCAAAATTATGAATTTTTTAGCTCTTTTGACAAACTACTCTTATCAGTTGCAATGATTATTGGAAGATTGGAATTTTTTACAGTATTTATACTATTTTCAAAAAGTTTCTGGAAAAAGTTTTAAAATATCTATTACTACACCAACTAATACTCTAAAATTAATTGGTATGGTAATAACAGCAATATATAGTAACTATATACTGCTTTGACTATCTTCATATCGTTTTTTTAACATTCCTTGCATTGTTAAATAGCTATTTAATGCACCTATATAAGCTCTAGCACTTGCTAACATTGTATCAACACTCAAACCATGCCCTATGAGAGCTGGTTCATTTTCCCCAAAGGCTACTTGCACCGTTACATTAGCAAGAGCATCTTTACCTTTAGATACCGATTTTACCTTGTAATCCATTAACTTTCCGTGTTGCTTTGTGATTCTATCTATTGTCTTAAATATAGCATCTATTGTGCCATCACCTATTCCCGCATCTGTTATCTCTTTACCATCTGGAGTCTTAATTGTAACTGCTGCACTTGGCACACCACCTGTAGAATCCATCAATTGAAGGGCTACTAGCTCATAAGATTTATCTATAGATGTCATATTACTTGTAATTAATGCTCTTATATCATCATCATAGATATCCTTTTTTCTATCTGCCAACTCTTTAAAGCGTTCAAATACACTATTTAACTCATCTTCACTCAACTCAAAGCCCAACTTTTTAAGCTTATCTATAAATGCAGCTCTGCCTGAGTGTTTACCTAAAACTAATGTATCTTCCTTATTTAAACCAATCTCTTCTGGCGAAAAAATTTCATATGTTTTTCTATTTTTCAACATACCATCTTGATGTATTCCACTCTCGTGAGCAAAAGCATTTTTACCAACTATTGCCTTATTTGGCTGAGGCTCAATACCCGTAATAGTTGCTATCATTCTACTTGCTGGGTATATCTCTTTTGTATTAATATTTGTATAGACATTGCTAAAAATATCTTCTCTAACCTTTAGGGCCATAACAATCTCTTCTAAAGCAGCATTTCCAGCTCTCTCTCCTAAGCCATTTATTGTGCACTCAACCTGCCTTGCACCTGAACTGATTGCAGCTAAAGAGTTTGCAACTGCTAAACCTAAATCGTTATGGTTATGCACTGAAATTATAGCTCTATCTCCTATATATTGGTGCATTTGGCTAACCATATTGGCTATCTCATCTGGCAATCTAATACCAACAGTATCTGGCAAATTAATTGTCTTTGCACCAGCTTCTATAACTGCATCACTTATCTCTTTTAAAAAGGATATTTCACTTCTTCCTGCATCTTCACAGCTAAACTCTACATCATCTACAAAGCTTTTAGCTAAAGCTACAGCCTCTACTGCCTTTTTTATAACTTGCTCTGGAGTCATTTTTAATTTATACTCCATATGAATTGGACTTGTTGCAATAAATGTATGAATACGCTTTTTAGGCGCTACCTCTATCGCTTTTGCTGCTTCTGTGATATCTCTCTCTAATGCTCTAGCTAAAGAGCATACAGTAGAGTTTTTAACAACTTGTGCAATTTGATTGATTGCTTCAAAGTCACCCTTACTAGCTGCTGCAAAACCAGCCTCTATTACATCTACCCCCAAGCGCTCTAATTGAGTAGCTATTTGAATCTTCTCTTTTGTATTCATAGATGCACCAGGGCTTTGCTCTCCATCTCTTAGCGTAGTATCAAAAATTATAATTTGCTCTTTTTCCATTTTATTTACCTTTTTTATTTTAAATATTTTATTGTTTAATTAAATTATTACAGTTTAAATAGTTACAGTTTTTATAGAGAGAGCAGTAGAGAAGAAGAGGCTTTGTTGAAAAATGTTTGATAATTATTAATAAAATAGCACATAGTTAAATTTCTCCCTCTTTTTTTATAATAATATCTAAATTATATTAAATTAACCAAATATTAAACTAATTTGTATATAATTTTGCCCACCAAATTGTGTAAATTATTTTAACACAAATTTAAATACTGTCTCGCAACGGGCGTTGCAGTGTTTAAATTAAATATTTAAGGAAATATTATGAGAAAAGATATACACCCAGAGTATGTAGATTGCAAGGTAACATGTGCTTGTGGTAATAGTTTTGAAATTAAAACTATCAAGCCAGAGATGTCAATAGATATCTGCAACGAGTGCCACCCATTCTTTACTGGTTCTGAAAAAGTTGTTGATACAGCTGGTAGAATCGATAAATTTAAGAAAAAATATAAACTTTCTTAAAATCTTTCCCCTGCTTGGGGAGCTTAAATGCTAACACTACTTCCTACCCCTATTGGCAATATAGCCGATATTACATTTCGAACAATCGAAATATTAAAAAATTGTGATTTAATACTTTGCGAAGATACTCGCGTAACAAAGCATCTTCTTAATATTTTAAAAACCAGATACTCTTTAGAGCTTAAGAATATTGATATTGTATCCTTTCATGAGCATAACCAAAAAGAGAGATTAGAGCAAATAGCCAGTAGATTAAATAACCAGATAGTTGTATATATGAGTGATGCGGGAATGCCAGTAATCTCTGACCCAGGGCAATTACTAGTAGAGTATTGCCAAAGAGAAGAGATAGAGTATGATGTTCTTCCTGGAGCGAGTGTTGCACCTCTTATATATGCAGCAAGTGGCTTTAAAAGTGGAAAATTCTACTTTTATGGCTTTTTGCCAAATAAAGGTAGGCAGAGAATAGATGAATTACATAATATAATGGTTAATGGTTTAGATACTATACTTTACGAAGCACCACATAGAATTTTAAAACTTATAGAGCAAATTTGCGAAATAGATGAAAATAGAGAACTATTTGTGGCAAAAGAGCTTACAAAAAGATATCAAAAGTTTTACAAAATGAGTGCAAAAGAGATTTTAACACGCTTAAAAAACGAATCTACAAAAGGTGAGTGGGCTTTGGTAGTAGAGGGTAAAGCAAATAACCATAAAAGTTTAAGCTTAAGCGAAGTAGAGAGTTTAGATATCCCACCAAAAGCAAAAGCCAAACTAATCTCCAAACTAACAGGCAAAAGTGTAAAAGAGTGCTATAAAGAGCTAATATAACTATTGATACTACTATAAATATTTAGCTAAAAAAGGGTAAAATCTCATATGATTATTTATGGAAAACAGGCATCTTTGTATGCACTAAGAGAACACAGCGACAAGATAGAGACAATATATGTTAGTAAACTATCTATATTACCAAAAGATTTGTTAAAAAAGTTTGGCTCTAAAGTTAAAACTATAGAGAATAAATGGGCTCAAAAGCTCAGCCATGGTGGAAACCATCAAGGTATTATAGTTGATATGCAAGAGCCAGAGCCACCCTCTATAGAGAGTTTAAAAAGTGGTAACTTTTTGCTGATTTTAGATGGTTTAACAGATGTTGGAAACATTGGAGCAATTATCAGAAGCGCTTATGCTCTTGGTGTAGATGGAGTGTTTGTAACAGGAGTTAAGCAAATTAATTTAAGTGGAGTAGTAAGAGCTAGTTCGGGGGCAGCTTTAAGTATGCCTCCTATTGTTCACCAAAATATTTTAGATCTTCTAAATGAGTTACATCAGGTAGATTTTAAGATATACGGTGCAGATTTAGATGGAGCTCCTCTTCAAGAGGGCTCATTTGATAAAAAAAGAGTTTTAGTTTTAGGTAGTGAAGATAGAGGTATCTCTAAAAGAGCAAAAGAGAAATTAGATAGCATATATAAAATAGAGATGAGTAGAGAGTTTGACTCTCTAAATGTTAGTGCAGCAGCAGCAATTTTTTTACATAGGATGAGTTATGCCGTTAAATGATTTAGTTAAAGATTATTCATTAAATACAATATCAAATAAGACAAATATACCTATTGAGGTTTTAGAAAAGCTTTTAAACAAAGAGTGGGAGGCTCTACAAGCCCCAAAGGCAAAAGGTTTTATTGCAATTATTGAGAGAGAATTTAAAATAGATTTAAATGAGTTAAAGCAAGAAGCTAATGAATTTTACGCCACACACAAAAAAGAGGAGCCACAAAGACCAATTGATTTAGTTGATGCTCAAAGTGCATCTAACCAAGGTGGAAAAATTATAACAACTATTGCTACTCTTATAGCTATAGGATTAACACTATATGCCATCTGGTATTATACCAATAACTCTAAAGATTCTAAAATATCAAAGAGTAATAGCAGTAGTGGATTAGTTAAAGAGACAATTGATAAAGCAAAAAATTTAATTGGTGAAGATAGTAATGATAGCAAAAAAGATAATGCCAATCAAGTAGATATCAACACCAAAGAGCAGAGTCCAAAGGATGCTAAAGAAAATAGTGAAAAAAATAGTAACAGCACTTTAAGCAACACTCAAGAGGGTTCTAAAAAGTTTGATATAACTTCTGATGTTAAAAAGAGCGATAAAGCTCCAAAAAGTGATAATGGTGATAGCTTAGCAGTATCTTCTAACACTCAAAATAGTAATGAAACAAACAAAGAAGATGAAAAAAATGAAGCGAATAAGAGCAGTGAAAAATTAAAAGAGGATACTCAATCTATTTTAGATGCCAATACTTCTAATATGAATGAGGATAACAATACCTCTATTAATAATGAAGTTGCTGATATTAATGATAGTGTAAGCAGTGAAACAAATGTAAGTGACAATAATATATCTAGTGAAAGTGTAGAAAATAGTAGCACTAATATAGAAGCACCTAAAACTATAACCATAAAACCAAATACAAAAAGAGTTTGGGTTGGATTGTATAATTTAAAAACAAAAAGAAAAGTTTCTGTATTTGCCAAAAAAACATACACCTACAATACAGATGGTGGAGATGTAGTAATTGTTACAGGAAATAGTAAATTTAATATAACAACCGACAGTGGAGTAAAAAAACGCTATACAAAAGGTGGTAAAAGATATCTGATTGTATCTAAAGATGGAATAAAAGAGATAAATGAAGCTGAGTATAAAAGAGTTACCAAAAGAAGAGCTTGGTAAGTAGAGAGGATATAATTTATGTTTGATGAGATAAGATTTAATAAGATAGACAGGTTACCAAAGTATGTTTTTGCAGTTGTAAATGATTTAAAAATGGCAGAACGCCGTGCTGGTGCTGATGTGATTGATTTTTCTATGGGAAACCCTGATGGTTCGGCATTTAAGCCCGTTATAGAAAAGCTTGTAGAGTCTGCAAGAAAACCTCATACTCACGGATATAGTGCAAGTAAGGGTATATATAAATTAAGACTTGCAATTTGTAATTGGTATCTAAAAAAGTATGAAGTTGTTTTAGACCCAGAAACAGAGGCAGTTGCAACAATGGGTTCTAAAGAGGGGTATGTGCATTTAGTTCAAGCTATTACAAACCCAGGAGATGTTGCAATTGTGCCCGATCCAACTTATCCTATCCACTCATACGCTTTTGTTTTGGCTGGTGGAAATGTTCAAAAGATGAAGCTAACCTTTGATGAGCAAACATTTGCAGTAGATGAAGATAAGTTTATAGAGGATTTGGAGTATGCTCTAAAAGATACTGTTCCAAAACCAAAATATTTGGTTGTAAACTTTCCACACAACCCAACAACTGCAACAGTAACTCTAAATTTTTACAAAAGATTAGTTGAGATTGCTAAAAGAGAGAGATTTTATATAATCAGTGATATTGCTTACGCAGATATTACATTCGATGGATATAAAACTCCTTCAATTTTGCAAGTAGAGGGTGCAAAAGATGTTGCCGTTGAGAGCTTTACAATGAGTAAAAGCTATAATATGGCTGGATGGAGAGTAGGCTTTATTGTAGGTAATAAAAAGCTTGTTGGGGCTTTGCAAAAAATAAAATCATGGCTTGATTATGGTATGTTTACTCCAATTCAAGTTGCTGCAACAGTAGGTATTGATGACTATACTCATCTTGTAGATGAGATAGTTATTCCAAAATATCAAAAGAGAAGAGATGTAATGATAGAAGCATTTAAATCTGCTGGTTGGGATTTGGGCAAACCAAATGCAAGTATGTTTATATGGGCAAAAATACCAGAAATTGCTAAAGATATGGGTAGTTTGGAATTCTCTAAAGAGTTATTACTTAAAGCTCAAGTTGCAGTAAGTCCTGGTATTGGCTTTGGAAAGTATGGTGATGAGTATGTCCGTATCGCTTTGATTGAAAACGAAAAGAGAATTCGCCAAGCAGCTAAAAATATAAAGAAGTTTTTAAATGAGTTAAAAAAGCAAAAAGAGGATACTAAATGATAAAGATAGGAATACTCGGAGTTGGAACAGTTGGAACTTCAGTTGCAAAAATTTTAGAAAAAAATAGCGATATCATAGAGGCAAGAGCTGGTAAAAAGATAGTAGCTACAAAGGGTGTAGTAAAAAATATATCAAAAAAAAGAGATATAAATATTAAAATCAGCAATAATCCTCTTGATATTATTGATGACCCTCAAATTGATATTGTAGTTGAGCTTATGGGTGGAGTTAAAGAGCCTTATGAACTTGTAAAAAAAGCTTTAAAAAATGGTAAAGCAGTTGTAACTGCAAATAAAGCACTACTTGCATACCATAGATATGAGTTACAAGAGATAGCTGGTGATTTACCACTATTTTATGAAGCAAGTGTTGCTGGTGGAATACCAATTATAGGAGCATTAAGAAATGGACTTAGTGCCAACCATATAGAGAGTATTGTTGGTATATTAAATGGAACTTGTAACTATATGCTAACAAAAATGATTAATGAAGGCGTTAGCTATGATGAGGTATTAAAAGAGGCTCAAGATTTAGGCTACGCTGAAGCTGACCCAACATTTGATGTAGGTGGTTTTGATGCAGCTCATAAATTATTAATTTTAGCAAGTATTGCATATGGAATAGATGCCAAGCCTGAAGATATTTTAATAGAGGGAATTGATAGTATAACCCAAACAGATGTTGAGTTTGCTAAAGAGTTTGGATATGAGATAAAGCTTCTTGGTATTGCAAAAAAAAGAGAGAGTGGTGTTGAGATAAGAGTGCATCCTACAATGGTAAAAAATAGTAACCCTATCTCAAAAGTTGATAGTGTTATGAATGCTGTTAGTGTTGTTGGAGATTGTGTAGGAGAGACAATGTTTTATGGTCCAGGAGCTGGAGGAGATGCAACAGCAAGTGCAGTAATTGCAGATATTATTGAGATTGCAAGAGGCAATAGAGGACCAATGCTTGGCTACAAAAGAGGCTTAGAAGGTAAAAAACTTGAACTTTTAAATAGCGATGATGTATCATCTAAATATTATCTAAAACTAAAAGTTGTAGATAAACCTGGAGTCTTAGCCTCTGTTACTTCAGCTCTTAGCAAAGAGAGTATCTCTATCTCATCAATCTTGCAAAAAGATTCAAAAGTAGAAAATAGAGTAAGATTGCTTCTAACAACTCATGAGTGTCAAGAGAAAGATATAAAAAGAGCAATCAAAAGCCTAAAAGCCCTAGATAGTGTTGGAGATAATGTAAGCCTTATTAGAATTGAGGAGTAGAGTATGGTTGCAAAGAGTCTATTCGAGAGTAATATAAATAATCAAAAAATATATAAAGCAATAGATCTTTTTGCAGGAATAGGAGGAATAAGAGAAGGATTTAAAAGAGCCTTTGGAGATGCTATAGAGTTTGTTTTTGCTTCAGAAATAGATAAACATGCCAAAGAGAGCTATTTTTTAAATTATAATGAGATGCCAAAAGGTGATATTACTAAAATAGATGCAAAAGATATTCCAAAACATGATATTTTATTAGCTGGTTTTCCATGTCAAGCATTTAGTGTTGCAGGGCATAGAAAAGGTTTTGAAGATACAAGAGGAACTCTCTTTTTTGATATTGCAAGAATAGCCTCTTTTCATAAACCAAGAGTTCTTTTTTTAGAGATTGATAGCTATGAAGAGTTTATAGAGAACTTTAATTAAAAGGATAATATATGGCAAAGGCAAAAGAGCACTACTTTGATATTAGTGCAAAACTTGATTTTATGGAGATGAAAAATGCAATTGAACA
>Ga0256833_1001455_pt1 | contig 17460 bp, 15 predicted proteins | sample 356284metaG_FD_190535 | JGI IMG/M metagenome (GOLD analysis project Ga0256833, IMG submission 190535) | Hydrothermal vent microbial communities from Mid Atlantic Ridge, Atlantic Ocean - 356-284 | ecosystem: Environmental > Aquatic > Marine > Hydrothermal vents | place: Atlantic Ocean: Mid... | reverse complement strand
TGGCAAGTTTTCCAAAAAACTGCAAAAAATCATTGTCACCACCGAACAAAAGACCAAAGCATGCACGGGCCTGACCCAGTCACTCGCCCTGAACTACGGTTCACGAAACGAACTGGTGCGCGCAGTCAACCGTATTGACAAACCCTGCTGCGATGTCAGTGAAGAGGATATTGCCACTGCACTTGATTGTAAAAAAAATGTCGATCTTCTTATTCGAACGGGAGGCGATCATCGGCTTTCGAACTATCTTTTATGGCAATCGGCTTATGCAGAACTCTTTTTTACCGATACTTTATGGCCGGATTTTACATCCGGTGAATTAGAGAGTATAATAAGCGACTTTAAAACCATCGAGCGTCGCTTTGGAGGAGTAAAATAGTGGAATTCATTTTTATTTTTGTGCTGGGTGCCCTTATCGGCTCGTTTTTAAATGTCTTGATTGTCCGCATCCCCAAAGATGAAAATGTCGCATTTCCCGCATCACACTGTGTTACATGTAAAACACCGCTCAAACCTTGGCACAATATTCCCATTGCCTCGTGGCTGTTTCTGCGCGGAAAATGTGCTTTTTGTCAGGCAAAAATTTCACCACAGTATCCTATTGTCGAACTGTTGAGCGGTATTATTTTTCTTGCCGTCTTTATGAAAATGGGTATTGCCCTCCCTACGCTCGGAATTGCCCTTGCTTTTTTAATGCTGCTTACCCTAAGCGTTATTGATTTTTACTACAAAATGGTACCCGACAGCCTCAATCTTTTAGCCCTGACGCTTGCTGTTGTCAGTGTCTTTTCGCTCGATATGCTGCTTGAACATACCATGAATGCCCTGCTCTTTGCCGGTGCATTTTCACTGTTGCGTTTTTACATCTCCTATATTATTAAACAAGAGGCAATGGGTGAAGCCGACATTATGATTGCCGCAACTATGGGTGCCCTGTTGGGGGTCAAGCTGACACTTGTGGCAATTTTTCTCTCCGCACTGCTGGCACTGCCGGCAATGCTGCTGCTGCGCAATGAGACCGATGCGAGCAAGCAGGTCCCCTTTATTCCCTTTTTAGCGATGGCAACATGGATTGTTTTTATCTTCGATACGCCTGTTATGAACTATCTGGAACGCATGTATGGATAAATTAAAAAGTTACATCCTTAGTAACTTTTCACTACTGTTTTTCTCTATTTTTCTGCCACTGTTTTCCATTGCCTCGGTTGTTTTTATTATTAAACTTGCTACCATGACCGCTATTATCCGGTTGACTCTGGCGGAGATGCTCAAACTCTATATTTTTGTACTGCCCGACCTTCTGTTCTATACCCTGCCGATTACGTTTTTTATTGCCGCAACCATGTCGCTGCACAAACTCTCCAGCGACAACGAGATGACGGTTGTCTTTGCTCTGGGTATTGAGCCCTTTCAGATTTTAAAAATTCTGCTTGTACCGGCTCTTATATTGAGTGCGACACTCATCTTTATTGTCTTAATTCTCTTTCCGCATGCCAAGATTCTTTCGACCAATTTCATTCAATACAAAACCAGTGAAGCCAAGTTCAATTTGGGAGCATCGGAGTTCGGACACAGCTTCGGTGACTGGATGCTCTATATAGGAGACGATGACAAACACGGCAACTACAGCGATGTCTTTTTATTTCACAAAAGTGACCACGAAGAGATTCTTATCGGTGCCAAAGAGGCTGAAGTCATTAGTGAAAAGGGGGTCATGAAACTCAAACTCCACTCCGGCGAAGGATACAGCTATACCGATCACTCCCTCTCACAAATGAACTTTGAGTCCATGATTATTAACGATATGATGAATATCAAGCTCAATAAATATGAGAATCCCATTGACTTCTGGATCGCTAAAAACGACTCAGAACGCATACAAAAACGTAAACACCGGCGCTTGGCGATGTATACCATTTTAAGTCTCTTTCCGCTATTGAGTCTTTTCACTATTATGGGCATCGGCATTGTTAATGCACGGCATCAACAAGGGCATCTGTACCTCTCCATTTTTCTAACCGTTCTTGTCTATTACGGTGCGGCCTTCACGTTGAACAAGCCTTTGGAATTTTATGCCGTCCCTCTGGTGGTAATTGTCTGGCTCACTACGACCTACTACCTCTATCGCACTAAAGTAGTAGCACGTTTCTGATGCGCTGTAAATTGACACTCAGCTATAACGGCGCTTTCTTTAAGGGATCCCAGCAGCAAGCAACGAGTGAACCGACCGTTTTGGGTCTGCTCATACAGGCACTCAAACAGCTCCATATCGATGCCGTTCCCGTTGCTTCGGGTCGAACCGATCGCGGAGTTCATGCAACGGCACAGGTAATCCATGTAGATTTGCCTCCTTTCTGGAACGATCTTACAAAACTTAACCATGCGCTTACCCATCAACTGCCCGCATCCATACATATTAAAAAGATTGAAGCAGTCACTACATGTTTTCATGCCCGCTACAGTGCTAAAAAACGGCGTTACCGCTATATTCTTTGCGAACAAGAACCCAACCCCTTTCAAGCCGATTTCGTGACATTCATCCCCAACGTCAATCTGCAGCGCATTCAAGAAGCCATCATACTGTTTGAGGGAACCCATAACTTTGAGATGTTTAAAAAAAACGGTTCCGTTACCGCAAGCTGCGAGCGCACTATTTACAAAACCCGTGCATACCGTCATCGTCACTACATTGTACTGACCTTTGAGGCGAACGGTTTTTTGCGCAGTCAAGTACGCATGATGGTGCAGTTTCTTCTTGAAGTCGGTTACGGTACGCGCACACTGCATGAGTTACAAGAACAACTTACATGTAAAAAATGTCACCTTACCCGTCTTGCACCGCATCAGGGACTCTACCTCACAACAGTAAAGTATTAGCTGAAAAACTAAATTGACTTTAGTCAAATTGACTAAACTTAGTTGATATTACTTGCAATTATTAATATTTTTTTGCTATACTTCTTTTAAAAAATTACAAAGGACTTTTTTATGGCAACACATAAGTTTCAAACTGAAGCCAATCAGATACTACATCTTATGATCCACTCACTCTATTCCAACAAAGAGATTTTTCTACGCGAACTCATCTCCAATGCATCGGATGCGCTCGACAAACTCAATATGCTCACACTTACCGATGATGCGTACAAAACTATTGATTTTAATCCGCGTATTGACATCACTATTGACAAAGAGGCCAAAACATTAACCGTTAGCGACAGCGGTATTGGTATGAACAATGAAGATTTAATTGAAAATATCGGAACCATCGCCAAGTCCGGCACCAAGGCGTTTATAGAAAACCTTAGCGGCGATGCAAAAAAAGATTCTAAGCTTATCGGTCAGTTCGGTGTCGGTTTTTACGCCTCGTTTATGGTCGCACACAACGTTGAAGTGATCTCCAAAAAAGCCGGTGACGATCAGGCGTACCGATGGAGCAGTACGGGTGACGGCGAGTTTGAGATTACAGAATCTGAACGCGAAGGTCACGGTACCACCATTATACTTCACCTCAATGACGATGAGAGCGAGTTTTTAGAAAGTTACCGCATTGAAAGTATCATTAAAAAATACTCCAACCATATTCCTTTTCCGATCTTTATGGACAAAGAGAACTATATTCCTGCCAAAACCGATGACGACGGTAAAGAGATTGAGCCTTCAAAAACCGAAATTGTCAATGAACAGATTAATAAAGCCAGTGCGCTCTGGACACTATCAAAAAGTGATATTAGCGATGAAGAGTACAAAGACTTCTATCAAAGCATCGCACACAACTCCGACGAGCCTCTGGCGTGGATGCACAACAAAGCCGAAGGTGCCATAGAGTACACAACACTCTTTTACATTCCGTCACGTGCGCCGATGGATCTCTACCGTGTCGATTACGAGAGCGGTATTAAACTCTACATCAACCGTGTCTTTATTACCGACGACGAGAAAGAGCTTATGCCGACCTATTTGCGATTCTTACGCGGTGTGATCGACTCAAAAGACCTGCCGCTCAATGTGAGCCGCGAAATTTTGCAAAGCAATCCGGTAATGGCAAAAATTAAAAATGCTTCGGTGAAAAAAGTACTCTCCGAACTCTCTAAAATGGCCAAAAAAGATGCTGAAAAATATGCCAAATTTTATGCGGAATTCGGTAATGTTCTCAAAGAGGGCCTCTACAGTGACCACGGTAACAAAGAACGAATTTTAGAACTTTTACGTTTCAATACGCTCAAAAGTGACGACCTTGTCAGCATCGAAACATTTGTCAAAAATGTTGATGAAGAGAAAAAAGAGATTTACTATATTACAGGAAAAAGCTCGCTAGCTATGCTTAAAAGTGCCCCCGCACTCGAGCGCTTCAAAGCCAAAGATCTCGATGTTCTTATTCTCAATGAAGAGATTGACACCATTGTCTTTCCAATGGTAAGTGAGTACAAAGAGTACAAGTTCGTCAACGTCACCGATGCTAAATTTGAAGAGAGCGACGACGAGAAAAAAGAAGACGAAGCCCTTCAAAAAGCGTTTGAACCTCTAACAAAAGAGTTTAGCGATATTCTCGGCGATCGGGTTAAAAAAGTTGAAATCACTCACGATCTTACCGAGTCACCCGTAGCACTCAAAGAGGATAAAGAGGATCCGAACTACATGATGGCACAGATGATGAAGCAGATGGGACAGATGGGCGGCGACATTCCTGAAATCAAACCGATTTTACAAATTAATCCCAAGCACGAGCTCATTACCAAACTTAAAGATTCTGCCGACCAGAACCTCATCAATGATGCGGCATTTGTACTGCTCGATCAGGCAAAACTCTCCAGTGGTATGGAACTTGACGACACTCCGGACTTTTTAAAACGTCTCAACCACATCATGGGCAAAGCGCTCTAGAAGTGACAGCAGAACCTTTGGTTCTCTGTTTGACATGTACCGATTACGACAGATCCAATATTTTGGTGTAATTGGAATAGAGTGCGCTCTCTTTAGGAAAATACTCCAACATCGTCTCCACATAGCGATCGAATACATTCTCAATTTTCGCGAGTTCAAAGCGGCGTCTGTACGGCAGATCATACGAGTTGACAATCGTGCTAAACGGCACCGGATAGTCCGTTCCAAACAGTAATTTGTCGTGTATCTGACACTGCTCACTCAAGTGGCGCAATGCTTTCGCACGAACCGGTGTTAGCAATGCCGAAACATCGGCATAGAGATTCTCATGCTGCTGTAGCATTGTTAAGAGTGTCAAATAGTCGGCATTAAAATATTTGGCATTGCCCGAAAGCGCCCGAAGAATTTTCGAAGGTTCATAACGCAACGCCATATGTGCGGCAATAACATTGACCCCCACATCGAGCGGATGGTGCAACATGCTAATGCATTCGCATGGTCGATATGAGTGCACGCTGCTCTCGCTGCCGATATGTATGATTAGAGGCAGGTTTTTCTCTTGCAGTTTTTCAAAATAGCGGCGATAGCGTCTCTCTTTGGTATTGACATTCCAGTAGTTCTGTAAAAACTTGGCTCCTTTAAAACCCAACTCACTGTATCGGTCAATCAGATCAAGAGCATCGGGACGCATCGGGTTAATCGAAAAAAAAGGGATTACCACATCTGAATGCGCTTCATAAAGCCGTAAAACATCCTCGTTGCTTGCACAGACCGTCAGATCTCGATGCAACACCTCGCCTTTGGCATTGACCCGTGCATCCACGCCAAAAACAACACTTTTGCGCAGGTACTTCGAGCGGCGAATCGTTTGTGTCAATGTGCTGCAGTAGGTAAGATACGGTGCAGCGAGTAACGCCTTGGTATCAAACCCCATCTTTTTACCGAAAAATCGAATGGCCATACGATCGTAAAAACGCCCAAACGTCACCTCACGGCTTACAAGATGCGTATGCATGTCAATGGTCTGCACGACACATCTCCTGAGCAATTTCTTTAGCCCTGTTAAGATCACGCTTACCGCTGGCAAGTTTTGGAAGTGTATTGACATGTAAATATCGGCTTGGTTGCATCAGCGGCAATACCTTACTCTGTTTGACGGCATGACGCATCTGCTCTTCACTCCATTGCCCCTCATAAAGCAGTACAATCTTTTCCCCTTTTTTGGCATCGTCAAGAGACACAGCGATACATGCCACACTCGCGTCAAAAACTCCTTCGAGTTGTTCTTCGACACTGCCGAGGCTAATCATCTCGCCACCAATTTTGGCAAATCGACTGTAGCGATCGACTATGGTAATAAAACCGTCACCGTCCACATGACCTTTATCGCCGGTTTTATAGTAGCGCACACCCTCTTGCGTCACTACTGCCTGTGCCGTTTTCTCCGCATCGTTAAGATAGCCTTTCATGACCTGTGGCCCCCCAACCATAATTAAACCGTCTTCACCAATATTGAGCTCATCGAGAGTCTGTGGATCGACAATTTTAATCACGGTACCGGGTATGGGCTGTCCGACCGTACCCTCTTTATTGCCAATAACCGGACGCATGGAGTCAAGGTCAAGTGCATCGGGCATATTGACCGAAACAACCGGCGAAGTCTCCGTTGTGCCATACCCTTCAAAAATTTCCAAACCGAACTTCTCCCGAAATGCGTGTTTAATCTCCGGTTTAAGTTTTTCGGCACCGGCTACAACCATGCGAAGACTCTTAAACATCAACGGATGCAGTTTTTTGTTACGGGTATAGAGTCTTAAAAACGTAGAGGTACCGAACATAATCGTCGCCTCATAGCGAGCAGCAAGTTTGCCGATAGCGTATGCATCGGTCGGATCGGGTGCACTGACCATGGTCACCCCTTCACACATCGGCAGCAGTGTTGTCACCGTCAAACCAAACGAATGAAAGATTGGCAGGGAGTTAAGCATCACATCACTCTCTTCAAAATTAAGCAGTGCTCCGACCTGTTTAATATTTGCCCGTAAGTTTCGGTGACTCAACATAATGCCTTTGGGACGTCCTTCACTGCCACTGCTAAACAAGATTGTCGCCGTCTCTTCCATGGAACATCTTTCAAAATAGCACCACTGCGTTATCCATGTTGGCAGTACATACGCATGTAACAAAGCGCGTACACGCCCAACGCGGCTAAAGCTTTTGGCAACCTCCTCAACCCTTATGCAGGTTTTAGTATTGATCTCTAAGAGATCAAACCCTTTGGCATGAAGTTTTTTTAGAAATGTTGTTGACGTAATGACTGTTTCAATACCGGCTTGACGCATCGCATCACTCAGAGCATCATTACTGAGCGTATAGTTCAAATTAACCGGTCGCTTGCCGCAGACGAAGAGTGCCATGTTTACAATAGAACCAATAGCCGAAGCGGGTAGAATAACCCCTATATTGCGTTGAGGCAGTGATCGAAACCGTTGTGAAAAAAGCAGTACGGCCGTTATCATTTTGCCATTATTCATATCATACCCCGTCGCATCAACAACGGCACGTTTAAAGCGTTGTGACTTGGCACGGCGCAACCATGTGTACTGTAGCGGTCGTGACTGTGCTATCTCTTGATTCCATGTTTCATGAGAGAGTGCAACCACCTTCTGTTTAAGCGTCTCGGCACTGCTTGATGCCGGTATCGGCGCACCGAAAGCAACAGTAATATTGCGTTGTACCCCCTCGCGCGTCATCTTTTTAAATCGTACCTGAGCACGTGAAAACGTGGAACCCCATAACCCGTGAAGATAAAACGGTACAATAGGATGACTGCTCTGTTTTAACGCCAGTTCAAAGCCTTTTTTAAATTCGCCAAGCTGCCCATTGTAACTGATACGCCCCTCGGGAAAGAGAGCGACCACTTCACCATTATCGAGACGTTCTCGAATTTTATTAATTGCATCACGGCCTGAAGCCCCCGAAATGGGGATGACATCAAAAAACTCTAAAAACCAACGCAAATACCACTGATTGTAAATACTTTTTTCCATAACAAATTTAACGGCGCGCGGAGAGGCTACTTGAACTATTAGCCAGTCAATCCAGCTGATATGATTGCCCAACAGGAGTACCCCGCCGCTTTGAGGCAGATGGTGCAGACCGTTTACATGTAATTTGTAGCGCGTTTTTAAAATAGGCAACAGCAACATACGTACAAACAGATGCGGCAGTTTTTTAATGGCAAATACCGTACCCGCAAGCGTAATCAAAGCACTCAGCGCAAACAGCGCACTACTGCTTAGCCCCCACTGCACAAACAGTATGGCTAAAAGCAGAAACAGCACCATCACAATATTTTGTATAAAATTATTGCCGGCCAAGATACTGCCGAGCTCTTTATCGTCAGCAAAATATTGTATGGAAGCATTCAGCGGTACAATAAACAATCCTCCGAAAAATCCGAACAACACACTTGCTACTACCATGACATAGAGATGCGATGCCCCGCTAAAGAGCAGTAGTGCGGCAAACAGTCCCAATGCCCCTACCGGAACAATACCCAACTCAATATGCAGCCTGCTGAAACGACCCGCCACAATCGATCCGACAACCAAACCAATAGCACTGACGGCAAGAACAGCCTGAATAACAACGACATTGTCATCACCCGTCATCGCTTTGTAGTGTGCCGGAAATGCAGCAACTACCACCTGTCCGACTCCCCAGAAAATACCCAGACCGATAATACTCAACCAGATGTTTTCATTGGCTCGCAGACGTTTCATATTCTGTTTGAGATAACTCAGATCCATATATGAACGTATGTCAAACGCTGCCGTGCTTTGAATTGCTCTGGTCAGAGGCAGGCGAAATGCCAACAGTGCTTCGACACTGCTTAAAAGTACCAAGATCCAGCCTATTGCAACCATCTGTGGCAAAATCAGATCGGGTTCGGATGCACCGTTATAAAACTGTTCGAAAATCACCGAAAAGAGCATTGAGCTCAACAAAATTGCAACAATAGTAACCGCCTGCACCACACCGTTGGCGGCACCGAGGTTATCAATTCCGGCAATCTCTTTGATCAATCCGTATTTTGCCGGTGAATAGATAGCGCTTTGTACTGCCAGCAAAAATGTCAATGCAAAAGAGACGTAAAACCACCCTTGTGCATAACTCAACGTAATAAGCAGCGTAATAGCAACGGCAGACAGCGCCGCATACCGAACGACTTGAGTTTTGGCAAAGCGGTCGCTGATATAGCCCGAAGGAGAAAAAAGCAGAATAAACGGAAGCAAAATCATGGCATTCACAAGTGCACTTAACACAATAAGCGTATCGCCTTCAAAACTTTTAAGCAGGACATTTTGAATCGTGATTTTATGAGCAATATCTACCGTAGCATTCATAAATAAAATAGCAATAAAAAGGGCAAACCCTCGAATATTCCAAAGTGCCTTCATGATGATGCCTTATGCTCTTGATAGGCGCGTAGCGTCTGCATATTAAACAGGTAGGGTTTAAGAATCAACGTCGTGTCAAACAGCGCTTTGAGCATCGTATTTTTATTGTCGCTCTGACGCAGCATGTCATGCACCAGATCAACCTCGAATGCTGCGAGTTCACGCGCATGGGCTACATAGGTCTCTAACAACTTTTTGGGGACGTTCAGACGCTCCAAGCTCACAAGAATCTCTACAATTTCCAACTCTTTGGCGCTAAATGCCCCCTCTCGCTGAAACAACAATCCGTTGTCAAGATACGATTGAAGCTGTTGGGGCGTAAGATGGTACTGCTCTAAAACGTATGCGGTCGTATACGTGCTTTGGTGTGCCGAACCCATGATGAGATCGAGTGTCTCGAGCAACGTCTCAAAACCGCGCTCAAGATCAAGATGCCCTCCCTTGGTTATACTTTTAATTTCGTCAATTGACGCATTGAAATGCGTTTGAAGATATTTAATAAACTTAATCATCTCGACACAACGCTCATCATACAGATGCAAATTGGGTTTGGGTTTTTGCGGTTCGCTCAACAAACCCTCTTTGATATAGTAGAGTATGGTAGATTTGCTTGTATCGGTCTGTTTGACCAACTCGCTCATTTTCATGGCCATGACAACTCCTTAGTGAAATATTGCGGAGAGTATAGCAGAAAACTACAGCAAGCGTCAAGTGTTACTTTACACTTTTTAAACTCTCATTGATCCATTGAAGATACGCGCTGTTCGCCCCTATAATCGGGGTCATGATAATTTCAGGAACATCATAGGGGTGATGAGACTCTATTTCTGTTTTAACGGCTTCAAACAGCGCACCGCTACTCTTCATCTGCAGCAGTATCTCTTGGGATTGAGCCACTGAGTTGTTCCAGATATAGCTGCTGTGTACCTTGGTACTTTGTATGCAGGCAACAAGTTTACGCTGCAATAGTGCCTGAGTCAGCTGCTGTGCTACTTGTTGTGTCGGTACCGTCGTACTGATAATGCAGTAGGTGTCTGTTCTCATGCCGCTTCTCTCACACTTCAATAATCTTACTGTTTTTAAAAACTGCTTTAACCCGTCCTTGAAGTATCTCTGTGTCATAAAGCGAGAGTCGGTTTTTTACATGTAAATTTTCGTTCGGATCAAACAGTACCGCATTAATATTGTCACCTTCTGTGATTTCTCCGCTTATTTTTCCAATACTGCGTGCCGGATTGCGAACGCACAGACGCACCATCTCTTGCATACTGATCATACCGGTGCGAACCAGTTTGCTATAGTACAGACTTAACGCCTCTTCCAGTGCCTCGGAGCCGTACTGTGCATCAAAAAATGCCACGTCCTTATTAACCGGTGATGCCGGTTGATGCAGTACGCTAAGCATGTCAATATTACCGTGTTTGAGTGCTTCTTGAAGCTTCAGCATATCATCATGCTGCTGCAGCGGCGGATTCAGCTTTGCCGTGGTATTAAACCCTTCACATGCCGCATCACTCAAGAGCAGGTGGTGCAACGCCACTTCACAGTAAACATTGACGCCTTCCTTTTTGGCATTACCAATCATCTCAATAGAACGCGGTGAGGCAATCGATTTAAAGACAATATCAATCTCATAGTGGCGTGCAATCTCGATCATGCGTGCCACATGCACACTCTCGCCAAGGGGTGGAATACCGACAAGTCCCAGCTTTGTTGCCATTTCTCCCTCAACCATGACCCCGACTGAAGAGAGTGAACTGTCCTGGGCCTTGCAAAAAAGTGTCGCCTTGTACATTTTGACATATTCGGCAATACGGCAGGCAAGATTATTACTGATGGCTGTTGTCATAAAAGGAGCCAGCGCCCCTTTTTTAAGCATTATGGCAATATTACTAAGCGTTTCGTCCTCTTTGGTAGCGGCTACCGTCGTCTCAATACTTGCGCCAAGTTTCTGTTTACGATGTTTTTGTAAAAACTCCAAAACAATCTCATTGTCAACCGGCGGTGTTGAATGCGGCATGAGTACCACAGTGCTAATACCGCCTTTAATCGCCTGTTGCGAAATTTTATCGAGATGGTTGCTGTTAAGGTGTCCGTCAAGCAGCTCGACATTGGTGTCGATCAATCCCGGAATGAGGTAGCACCCCGCATACGAAGTACGCTCTTCTCCCTCAATACGCGAAGCGATACGGACAATTTTTCCGTCAAGCACCTTAACGTCACACTTTCGCTCTCCCTTCATATCACATAACACTACATCGGCAATAATCATCGTCCCTACTTTTGATATAATTTTGATTATTCTACATTACAAAGGATTAGATTGAGGTTTATTGTAATCTTTTTGCTGATTTTTCCACCGCTTTTTTCGGTGACACCGCTCTATGAGAAAGGAGAGCGTCTCTATTTTCAAAAAGGGTGTAACGGCTGTCACGGTATTAAAGCTGAAGGAATGACGGCATACCCTGCCCTTGCTCATCGAGCGAAAGGTTTTTTAGCTTACAAGCTGAAGCGCTTTCGTGATAAAATATCGGATAATCAGCAGCAGGAGATGATGATCCCTTTTGCCACGGGACTAAGCGATGAGGAGATTGATGCATTGAGTACCTTTTTACACACCTTTGTCGATACCCAAGAAGAGAGTTACGATAGCAGTTATGAAGTATGGGGAGACGGCGGATCATGAAAGTACTGGTCAGTGCTTTGGAACACTCTGCCAATGTCCATCTCAAAGCATTACGGCAGGCCTTGAGTGATGATGTCGAGTTTATCGGTATTTTTGACAAAACATTGGGCAATCCCCTTGTTGACCTGAGCGCTCTGGCGATCATGGGATTTGTCGATGCGCTGAAAAAACTTCCGTTTTTTTTAAAGCTTAGCGCACAGATGCTTGATCTTGCCCAAGAAGCCGACAAAATTCTGCTCATCGATTCGTCGGGTTTTAACCTCCCTTTGGCAAAAAAACTCAAAAAACGCTACCCCGACAAAGAGATTATCTATTATATTTTACCACAGGCATGGGCATGGAGACGCGGACGTATTGCAGTCATTAACCGCACTGTCGATACCATCGCATCAATTTTGCCTTTTGAGAAAAGCTACTACCCCAAAGAGTCTTCAATTACCTATGTGGGTCATCCGCTTTTTGATGAAATACATGTATTTAAAAAGCAACTCACATCCGAAGGAACCCTCGCCTTTATGCCCGGAAGCAGAAAGGGGGAAATCACCCGCTTGATGCCTCTGTTTCGAACATTGGCAACGCGACTGAAAGAAAAAAATCTCACACTCATCATCCCGCCGCATTTTAATGAGGAACAGATAGAGACACTCTACGGTGATATTAGCGCATTCACGGTTTCAAAAGAGCCCTACCAAGCACTCTATGAAGCGGAGTTTGCCTTTATTTGCAGCGGCACGGCAACACTCGAGGCTGCACTGATCGGCACTCCGTTCGTTCTGGCATATATTGCCAAACCCTTAGACTATTTTATTGGCAGGCGTCTTATCAAACTTGAACATGTAGGACTGGGAAACATTATGTTTTCTAAAATGTGCGGAAGACGCCTGCACGAAGAGTTTTTACAAGAGGCGGTTACCGTAGAAAATCTCTACGACACATACCGCAAAATGGATAGAAAACTCTTTTTTGACGATGCGCTTGCACTGCGCGACTACCTGAAACACGGCAGCTCTAAAACGGTTGCCCGCCTCATTGAACGGTAAGTCTTCATGGTATTATACATTGCATACTAAACACTTCTGAAACTTTGTAGAATATTTTCAAATATTTTCTGTTATACTTCAAACCTTATATTACTTTAAGCAATAAAGTACTACAATTTACTAAAGGATAATTTTTTTCCTTTAGTAAATTGCTCAAGAAACTAACTCAAAGGATGTCATATGGCACAGCGTGGAAATTCAATTATTAGAGATCTCGAAATCAGTGAGGTTATTGCGGTACTTAACAAGGCGTATGCAGACGAATGGCTGGCGTATTACCAATATTTTATTGAAGCCAAAGTCATTAAAGGTATTATGAAAGATGCCGCTATTGCCGAGTTAACCCAACATGCAACCGATGAATTACGTCATGCCAATATGGTAGCCGATCGTATTTTACAGCTTGGCGGTACCCCGTTGCTTAATCCTAACGAATGGTTTACCCATACCAATTGCGGCTATGAAGAGCCCGAAGACTTTGATGTCGTCAGCATTTTGCAAGATTCTATTAAAGGAGAGCAATGTGCTATTTCCGTCTATTCACAACTTGCCGACATGACTCGAAACAAAGATATAGTCACCTACGATATTGTTTCACAGATTCTTGCCGATGAAGTTGAACACGAAGAAGATCTGCAAGCACTGCATGATGATATTGTCGAGTTTATTGCCGATATCAAACAATCTATTCAATAGGAGTACATCATGAAAAAAATACCTTTAACCATGGCAAACGGCAAACCGGTCGACGACAATCAAAATTCTTTAACGGCAGGATCTCGTGGTCCGGTTCTTATGCAAGATGTCTATTTGCAGGAGAAGCTGGCACACTTTGACAGAGAAGAGATTCCCGAACGCATCGTTCATGCCAAAGGCGCCGGTGCCCACGGAACATTCACCGTCACCAATGACATTACGCAATATACCAAAGCCGCTATTTTTAGCGAAGTCGGCAAACAGACACGTACCTTTACGCGCTTCTCTACCGTTGGCGGTGAACGGGGTTCAGCCGACACGGCACGCGATCCACGAGGTTTTGCTACCAAGTTCTACACCGAAGAGGGAAACTGGGATCTGGTAGGCAACAATACGCCCGTCTTTTTTATTCGTGATCCGCTCAAATTTCCCGATTTTATCCATACCCAAAAACGGCTTCCCGATTCCAACTTGAAGTCACACAATATGATGTGGGATTTTTGGTCAAAATCGCCGGAGTCCCTGCACCAAATCACAACACTTTTTAGCAACCGCGGTACTCCTGACGGATATCGACATATGAACGGCTACAGTTCGCATACCTACAGCTTTATCAATGCATACAATGAACGTTTTTGGGTAAAATTTCATCTTAAAACGCTTCAGGGTATTAAAAATCTTTCCGCTGATGAAGCCACTCGGCTGGCCGGAGTCAACCCCGATTATGCGACAGAAGATCTTTTTGTCGCCATTGAAAAGGGCCATTTTCCGCAATGGAAAATGTATGTTCAGATTATGCCTGAGCTTGAAGCCAATGAGTACGCCATCAATCCGTTTGACGTCACCAAAGTCTGGCCGCATGGTGACTATCCGCTTATTGAAGTCGGTATTTTAGAACTCAACAAAAACCCGACAAACTATTTTTCAGAAGTAGAACAGGCTGCCTTCTCACCGTCAAACAAAGTTCCCGGCATTGGACTCTCACCCGATAAAATGCTTCAAGGAAGACTTTTTTCTTACCCCGATACCCAACGCTACAGACTTGGGGTCAACTATAACTTTTTACCCATAAATCGACCCGATGTCGAAGTCAATAACGGCTATAGAAACGGTGCCATGCGCTTTGATGATAACGGCGGAAACTCTCCCAATTACGAACCGAGCCACTACAACGTCCCGACCGAATCACCCGAACTTCATGAACCGCCGCTGCATATTGACGGGGATGCCGACCGTTACGCTTATGACAGTGATGCAAACAGTGACTTCGTGCAAGCCGGCAATCTGTACCGCCTACTAAGCGAGAATGAACAAAAAGATTTGATTGCCAATATTGTCGGATCGTTGCAACATGCCGAACCGATGATTCAAGAGTTACAAATTGCCCATTTTAAAAAGGCCGATTTAGCGTATGGAACCGCTATAGAAGAGGGTATTAAAAACGCTTAAGATAGAAACTCCTTTCAGGGAGTCGCTATCTTTTTATTATTTTCTTTGACTTTAGCTTTCACATCACGTATATAGTCCGTAAAGTCTTTAACATTAGCCGCACCGTTAAGCCGTTCGATTTTGTCACCTTGAGCCGTAAGAAAATAGAATGTCGGTGTACCGATATAAGTAAACTGCTTGGGAATTGTATCTTTTTTAATATCAAAATGAACCGGAATAAAATCCATTTCGATCTCTGCGGCCACATTCTCATCTTCAAACACTACTTCATCCATATACCAACACGCATCGCACCCCTCTTGGGAGAGCATCACCATAACGATTTTCCCATCATCTTCTGCCCGGGTAAGCGCTTCATCGTAACCGATCCAATCGAGCTCGGCACAGAGGGTTCCTGCTGCCAGTATCATTCCTACGAGTAGTCGTTTCATTTGAGCTTCCTTATTCTACTGCATTTAAAAGTTCTAAAAACTCACGAGGAGCTTTGTAACCAACGATGGCTTTACCTTTTATGATGGCACCGTGTTGATCAAAAAAGAGAATCGCCGGTGGACCAAAAATATGATATGCCTTCATCAAAGCCTTCTGCGGATCACCGTTTTTCGTGACGTCGGCTTGAATCAGAACAAATTCATTCATCTTTTGAATCACGTGAGGATCTTTGAACGTGACATGTTCCAACTCTTTACATGACGTACACCAGTCGGCATAAAAATCGACCAATACACGTTTTCCTTTAGCCTTGGCAATTTCTAACTCCAACTCCTGAAGTGAATATACCTTTGTAAACACTACAGAGTGAGCCGTGCGACTTGAAGACGCTACCGACGTATGGTCACGATGCAGCTGTTCTAAGGGGTTCAGCGGGTTACCGGCTCCGGTGAGTGCTCCGTAAAGTAGAGCCACTCCGTAAAGCAGTATCACGACGCCAAACCCTTTAAACAGCGCATTAAAACCGCGCGTTCCCTCTTTAAGCGGTTCTAAAACACCCATATACACTGCCGATACAATCAACAGTACTGCCCATAAAAACATACTCACTGCTTCAGGAATAATTCGACTCAGCATCCAGATAGCAATACCGAGCATCATCACACCAAATACTTTAGTGACCGTCGTCATCCATCCGCCCGGACGCGGCATGAATTTACCCGCTCCCGTTCCGATAACAAGCAACGGTACCCCCATCCCCAGACTCATCACAAACAGTGCCGCACCACCAAGCAGCGCATCGCCGGTTTGACCAATATAGATAAGCGCACCCGCTAACGGCGGCGCAATACACGGGCCGACAATCAACGCACTCAAAAATCCCATGATGGCTACACCGACAACACCGCCTTGTTCACCCGCTTTACCTGAATATTTCGAAATACGGGTCTGCCACGACTGCGGAATACCAATCTCAAAAAAACCGAACATTGAAATGGCCAACGCAACAAAGATCATGGTAAAGAGCGTTAAGACAATAGGATCTTGCAGCGCCGCTTGAATGTTACTACCGAACAGCCCGGCTAAAATACCTGCTAACGTATAGGCCATTGCCATTGCCAATACATAAACCAATGAAAGAAAAAATCCGCGCTTAGCACTCATACGCCCACCCTGTGACACAATAATCGATGAGAGAATCGGTATCATCGGAAAGACGCACGGTGTCAGTGCCAAGAAGAGCCCAAACCCGAAAAATGCCGCCAAAATTGCTACAATATTACCCCCTTCAAAAATTGCAGCAATTTCGTCGCTCTCTGAAAGCGTAGCGTTCGAGGAGGAAACGTCCGGGTTTGCAGATTGAAGCATGCTATTGTCAACATCAATCGTAAATTTCTCTTCCATCGGGTTGTAACAGAGTCCTTGCTCCGAACACCCTTGATATTCCAGTACAACATCGATTTTTTTGGCGCCGCTACCGCTAAATGTCAGGGCAAATCGCGGTGGTTCAACATAGACCATATCGTTGTCATGTTTGACAGCCTTAGAGAGTTTTTTTACATGTATATCAATACCGTCATCAGGATCGAGATCTCGAATTTTTACCCGATCTTCATAAACATAAATATCTTTTCCCAGCTCGATGCGTATTTCATACGTTGTGTCGTTTGTCTTGATAACCGTAGGCTTGAATGCCTCATCGGGCATTAAAAAACTCGGCATGGCAGCCATCAGCGACCCTATTAAGGCTATCATAAAAATAATATATTTCACTCTGCTTCCTGTTGTTCTATAAGTAAGAGCGCAATTT
>Ga0256833_1001454_pt1 | contig 17469 bp, 18 predicted proteins | sample 356284metaG_FD_190535 | JGI IMG/M metagenome (GOLD analysis project Ga0256833, IMG submission 190535) | Hydrothermal vent microbial communities from Mid Atlantic Ridge, Atlantic Ocean - 356-284 | ecosystem: Environmental > Aquatic > Marine > Hydrothermal vents | place: Atlantic Ocean: Mid... | reverse complement strand
TTGGCAGGGGGTCTACTGCTATCCGGAAATCGTTTGTTTCAGTCATGTGCTCGCCGCTATAAAGTAGAGAAATTAGAGGCTGGCCTAGTATCGTTGCCAAAGGCACTCTGCTATACTTATCAACCAAGACTATTTCATCTATTACAACATCTATCAGTTCTTCATCGCTCCCGAAGGCCTCCTTGTTTAACGTGAAATTAGCAAGGGTAACTACTACCGGTTTATGGTACTGGGGCTCATATGATAGGAACGGCGGTAGCATAATTGTTAGGGTAGCATTAAACATGGACACATTACCCCTATAAGCTTCAAAGTAAACCCATATAACTTTCCCCACGCTCGACGTATCCTGGCTTGCTGCTACAGTTCCAGACTGTATTAGAAGCGTGAGGACGATGAACGTGGTGAAGAGTGCTAGATGAACGCGTGTCATTCCCGTCACCGGTATAAAAGCTTATCGGTGGGATATAAATACCCCGCCCCCTCCATGTACGCGTTTTCCTTAGTTTTATAGTGGGGAGATGGGAGCCCATTCTTTACGATAAGATAAAGGGAAAGGTAGGTGACCCGGCCGCTGAAGCCGCTGAAATCCAAGCTGAAGGAGAAGAGGGTGGAAAGGCCGAGGAAAAGCTTCCAGTTCAATGCTGTGTGCCCAATTTGCTGGGGCGAGATAGGCTCTGTCAAAACTTAGCAGTACGTTATTATTAGCGACACAGAGGAAGAAGGAAAAGGATGAAGCCCGCGAAGAGGAGAGAAGGAGTGATAAAGGGGGAAGGTGGTCAGCGAAGCAGGAAAAGCAACTTGTATGCATTTAAAGGAAACACCAATGGAAGGTCTGATTAATCATAAAAACATGATTTATTTTGTGGAAAGTAGATTCCTTTCTAGTTTCCTTGTATAAATCGCATGTTTTCTCTCGGGTAACCGGCAAGATATCTGTGCCTACTGGTGGGTTTTCATACTTCACTTGCCGAGGAGAGAGGTATTCACCGCACGATAGGAGAAGAATACCTCGGCGTTTCCCACCACATCACCTAGCATAATCTTACCGGCCTCCAGCATGAAACTACTAGGTTAAATGCCAGCATGGTACACTACGCCTTGTATGGTGAGCAGGTTCGAGGCATGCTTAGCGTACCCGGGTAACGCTTGCCGGCTTCTCTTAATAAGCCCATATAATGACGACACTGACAGTCACTCCCCGAATCTTCCTGCGATGAAAACGATGTAGATACTATGCCTGTTTCCCGGTAGAAGCCGGGAAGGTATCCACCTAAAAACCGGGAAGAGAACCCAGAAGATAATCTGAAGTTATCCCCCTTCAACCCCTATCAAGAATATTCCCCCGGTAGACGCAAGCTGCCCCGGGCTATTCCCATTGGGGATGCGTCGACTACTTCTACTATCCGCGTTTAAGAGTTAGAGGTTGGCCTTAGATTCTGCTCCTATGCAAGTAAAGAAGGATAGCAGGAAGAATGTAGTGTTCTGCGACTTGCTACTCTCTAGAGGCTCTAGTGAAGGCTTTGATAACTCATTACCCTTCTACATCTCGATAATTACTTTCACCCATTTCTATACCTCTGTTGCCTGTCTTAGTAGGGGTTCAGGTTGAGTACTGTTCTAGAGAACTACGAAGAAGAGAGTGATGTGGAGCTCGCCGAGTCTAGGAGGAGCGGGTATGCTGTTAGTAGTGATAGAAGGATTCTCGCTGCTTATCCAGGTCAAGTAATACACTTTAACGTAAATGTTAGAGGTCCTCCTAAACATAGCGTAGCTATCGTAGTCGAGGGTCTTCCAAGCCATGTAGCAACCACCATCATAGCCCCGGATAAAGGAGTAGCACCCTACGTAGCTAGAGCCGAGATTAGAGTTAACCCTGGTGCACTAGCCGGCCTCTATCCCCTTGATATCGTAATCCACGACTTAACCCTCGGCAATCTGCTAGGTAGGGAGAGACTAGCGCTCCTCGTGCTAAGACGAGACATACCGATATCATTCGCGAAGAAATATCACAAGCTAACCACCATCTATACCAAGCAAGGCGCGATGTGGCTTATATGGTACCTGCTTAAAGAGGTATTCGCTGACGGCGCGACGTTCAGCCAACTGAAAGCAACTTACGAACTCGTTAAAGGCGATGAAGTATCGAATGGCACCATAGGCAATATACTCAAGAGGATGGTTAGGAAGAGAATCATCTATAAAGACCGTAGCGGGGTCTACCGCCTGCTCGTGGATGACCCAGTAGTTGTGGATAGCAGAATCGATGAGAGTCGAGCTCACGTAAGCACGCTTAAGAGTATTGTGCATCAAGAAAGTAGCAAAGAACCATATAGTGCTAGGCTAGCCTTCCAGAGGGCTCTAAAGATAAAGCAAAAGCATGGAGTTCTCCCAGCACTTCACTTCCTAGTCCACAGTGTTATAGGTGCTAGAATGACAGGGTACTTACTCTACTGGTATAATGACTGGTTTGTCGTGTGTGAAGGGAAGACAGGTTTCTGTCATCACTTCTACAGCCCGTACATATCGCAGATGTTGCGAAAGCTAGGTGTTGTAGAGGGAATACAGCACAGAAATACTTCGGAATGGCAGAAAGCTAGAAGAATAGCCTATAAGTACATACACAAATACTATAAGAGCTTCGCTAACGCTAGAAGGGTACACTATAAGGTGAAGCAATACAAGCTCATAGAATACGATGGGGAAATTTATGTAATCGAAATCATACACTATATCGATGGCGATATCGGTCTCCGAATATGGGATGAAAGAAAAGAAGAGATTCTACATGAAGACAATATTGAGGAAGATAAAGAGATAGCATATGTAGAGGTGAAAACTGCTTATCCACGGGAACACGAAGATGAGAAAAATGAAGATACATATTTCTCGAGACCATCAGGACTCTACTAATTTATAGTGGCCTTAGAACTTCTTGCGATAACGAAAGAACGGAGAGCATAATGCCAATGCAAAGGCTATAAGGTATATCATGAGGTGTATGTAGAAATACACTAGCACCATAAATCCCGAAATGAAGAAAAGCGTAAACGATAAAGCATAGAACGCCTCACCAGTCTGTCTAGAAACAACAGCCTTAGCAACCAAAGCAATTACACTAAGTAGCGTAAATATTAATGACAATAATGTTAAGACATATGAAAGTAGTGGCTCAATAACAAAAGTATGATACTTGCAAAACAGTACAGTACTTGTAAGACCCACAAGATAACATATCGGAAGCATAAACACGAATAAATACATCAATAACTTCAATTACATACTTCTTCAACATTAAGCCTCCCCCGACAATACTTATGTATCATGTTTATTATAGTACGTATGGTTTAAGCCCGGCATTGCAAGATATGTATTACGGGTCTAAATCTATGGGAATCTCATACACTTTATCAAGTAGTCTTTTGTCCTTACCTATGAGTTTTTCTACTTCCGTGATAATATCGTTCAGTGATAAACGTATAGTTGTAGATGCGATGTTTTCTCCAAGTACAACGATTTCTATATCCGTTTCCTTACCTATCTCGATGTCTTTCATGTCTTTACCTATGGTTCGCTTAAGTATTTCTGAAAGTTGTTCTGGTTCATAGTATACGCGCGGTATGTCTATTATGCTTACTGGTGTCCTAAAAGCTATAGATTCGATAACAAGATTCTTTGGGTCGAGAACTATGTCTATAAGATGAATGTAGGCTATAGACGACATTGTTAACCAACCCACGTGCCTTGATTCTTCACGTTCTGTAATCCATGGATTAGCGAAGAACGGTGTATAGTTAGCATAGTAGCGGATGGGATTACCATTTCTATGTAAGTATGCATATAGCATAGCTAGGGCTGTGTGACCGAATGAAGGTCCTTGGTCTACAAACATGAAGTACTTCCGAAACTCAATCCTTAGCAGTGTGGACACGAATACCTTATCCTTATACCTAAAGGATGTTGATATGGGGGTTACGACAATAGCTAAAGGAACTGGCTTACTCCATGAACTCTGTTGGAACATTGTTATACCTAGAGTTAGAAGCGATGAACCCAAAACAACAAATGCTTCAACAGGAACAAATACCCTAGCTAAGCTAAGAGCCAGAATCATGGTTCCTAGAGCGAATGATATTATAGACAGGAACGCTATCAATGGAATCTCTGTATGAATCTTTAACCTTATCAAATTGATATCCTTTTGCATACTATCCTTACCCTTTTACGCTATTTCGGTCAAAGCAGCAACTTGATTTTTAGGCATTCTTATGCTCATACTCATAGTATCTCTTTAACGTCTCAACGGGATTACGCGAATAGATAATCTTAACCGAGACCTCACCAATACTGCAGCGAACTAAGTATTCAATAACGATATCGAAGTTCTTAGGGTCAAAGAACTTGCGGTATAATTCCACATGCTCTATCATACCCAAATCTCTAATTGCATCCTTAATCTTGTTGAAGAGCTCAAGAGGATTCTTATCAGCAAGCTCAAGCAGTTTTTCAATTTCTATATTTACTTTCTTAAAGGTATCAAGTTAATAAATATATGCTGATGACATGTGACAACCCCTTAGGCTCCTAATTATGTCTAATTTTAATTAGGTTGACTTGTCATACATAAACGTGGACATGTGGTCGGGTGTAGATGTGTTCGAGGTTGGCGGCATTACCATTAACCTGTTCGGAATAAGTCCAAGTAAGCCACGTATTAGCGTTGCTTATATCCATCTTGAAGACAGTTTCGCAATAAATCAGATGGTTCATAGATTAGAGCATGAATATGGATGCATTGCTGGACCACAATATGGGAGTTATCGTGGCTTAGAACCAGGAGTATACTTCATCTGCAATGATTATAGTAAGTTGAGTACCAATGGCATAGAATATTCATTAGAATCCATAGATAGTGGCTCATACGTCATGAAATATTTAGTGTTGAAAGCTATTGCAAGAAAAATACAAGTACTAGGTGATAGCGGTAAACTATTCCTTCCTCGAAAATGGCTTGCATATAGCCAAATAACATGCTGTGATAGCGTAGTCCTTAAGTATTCGGAGCCTTATAGGCTCTTTGCTTTGAGACCTTGTTTAGTCCTTAGGGTTGAGCATATACCCGTAGATGATAAGGATAGACTGTTCCTCTTAGCAGATTCGAGGTTTAAAAGATTCCATACATTAACTTTAGATAACGTAGTCAAGATACTATTAAGGAAGGGTTTTGACCTTGATAAGATAAACGAGCTCTTGCGAAAGCATTATTATAGCTGCATCGATGGAGAAAATAAAGTATATTGTATGATAAGCAAAGTGTACGAGAACAACAGAGCTGAAGTCATTATAGGAGATGAAGTACGGATACTTCCTACAGACAACGTACTACTGAATCCTCATCCTAAATATACAAGAGACTTTATAGAAAAGGAGATAGGTGAGAAGCTAAGTGACATAGAGAAAATACAACGAGTATTGGGTGGACATAGACCAAAGCGTAAGATAGAGGACATAAAAGCTCTCATTAAGAAACTCCTTATAGAGAACAATGTCTTTCCATTAAAGCTAAGCGATGTCGAATATAATCTGGAATTGACTCCCCAGAGAATAATTCCTCTAGGTGAGGAGTAATGTACGATAGTTACCTAGACAATGCATTATTCTTACCTGGACATTACCTAAGCATTCCAAGGCTAGTCTTTAGAGGTGATGTACCAGCACTTTCTCCTTACTACGGCTTAACGATGTATGGCCCATATGAACCACCATCTAATCCACCGAAAACGATAGTGCTTTTGTATCCTAGTAATGATAGCTTCAGAGATATAGCAATAAAGATTAAGGATGCTCTTGAAAGAGGCTACAAGAGGTACTTCCCAGAGGGGTTCACTGAAATATTCGATATCAATGTAGACTTTGAAGTAGTCGACATGGATTTCAGCAAATATGACATGTTTAAACCTGAGACTACAGCCGAAGAATACTACGAGAAGTACGTTGAGGTATGTGGCGATGTAAATGATTGCTTCCCAATAGTGTTGATGAACAAGGTTCCACGAGGACTTTATGAATCCTTGTATACGGAGGTCAAGTATCGGTTTACTATTGAGGGTATACCATCACAAGTAGTTACATATGAAACGTTTTCAGACGAGAATCTATTTAAATGGTCTATATTTCCATTAGCACTCCAGATTTTCGTCAAAATGGGTGGCACACCATTTCTACTCTATGAGCGCCTAAACATCCCAGAGAACGAAGTAGCAATGATAGTTGGGGTTGGCTTGTCAAAAATACGTTTGCAAACTAGGGAAGTTAGGTATGTTGGTTTTGCACTTGCTTTTGAAGCAAATGGGCGATGGCGATTAATCAAGTGGAGTCCACAACCATTTAGTAGGGATAGACTGCCCTACATGCTAAGAACTCTAATATACAATGTTGTAGACGACGTTCTAAGAAACTATGCTGTAGAAAGACCAAGTAAAATACATGTGATAATACACTATTCGGGAAAGAACGTTAGTGTAGCTGAAGAAGATGCTATAAGAAATGCATGTCAAAGAATAAGGCAAGTACAAAACATCGATGTAGTACCTTACGTCGTCAAAATTCAGGAATCCATGTATAGACTCTATGACGAAGATAGCCCATGTATCGATAACAATAATCAGCCAACGTATCTCGTTAAGGTTGGTACTGCTATAAGATTAAAAGAAGACCTCTACCTACTTCACACAACGGGCTGTGTGACCATACAAACAGGTAGAGGAGATATTAAATTTAGACCTAATGCTCATGGTTCGCCATCGCCATTGATAGTAAGTATAAAGAGATTGTCAGAGATTCGGTATGAACTCGACGATATTGAGCTTGTAAAGTCGGTGCTCTACATGGCGCGAATGAACTATGCATCAATAAACAATCCAGTATCAAAGCTACCGATATCAGTGAAGTACTCCAAGATGTTAGCATACATAACGGCAAGACTTGCATATAGATTAGGCGAAGATGGAGGTAGCGATATCAATTCTTTGATTCCAGAAAGATTAAAACAAACATTATGGTTTATCTAAGCTTCCTTAACCTATTCTCTAAATCTTTGAGCAATCTCTCCTTATAATTCATATCCTTCAATATATTTCTACCTTCTTTCGTGCATCGTGCAATTAGTTTAGCTATAGCCAAGGCAATCTTCGAGATATATGGGTCAATTATATTGCGTAATCGTTTAACTATAGTGAGAGCTATCGTAAGTGTTAAGCCTACAATTCCGCTACTTGTTACAATCAATGACTTAGATAATATACTCACTAAAGAAACGACAGCAGCAACCATAACATCTACAATAATAGGTAACCATTTTTCAATCTTTGAGGCTAAGTTCTTAACAATTTCATCGTATCTTTGTTTTGACTCTTCATACTCAATCTTCACTGAGTCAATAATTTTCTTACGTTCTTTGTATTCCTTTTGCAACTCTTTGGCTCTACGCACGAAATAATCGTGAATAGTATATGTGCTTCTGGTCTCTTCAATTAGTTGAGCTGTATCTAAGTCTATGAGGAAGTGCTCGACTATATCCCTGAAAGTGGGCTCTTCTAATAGGGTTCTCAGATACCAAAGTCTATGTTCTATTTTATCACTGATTTTCTTTAGTAATTCGTCAAGCAGTTCATCATACTCTCCTTTAAGTTCAATAATAGTTATTCTCTTAACGAGTTCTGAGATAGGCGACGTGGTCCTATAATTTCGTATGCGCTTGAGTGCACTATTCTTATCGATTTCTCCAAGCTCAGCTCTTACAGCATAAAATATTATGTCAGCGGCTTCTCGGACCTCTATAGGCAACGTATTCTTAACCTTAGGTAAAACTCTATCTAAATAATTCAGAAGTAGCCTTCCGATTTCCACGTCCCTGTCAACGAAAGCAACGTGATAGAGAGCGACAATGAACGGTTCAATTGAACCCCAAGGCCTCCTAACTTCTCGTCTCTCTAGCTCTCTCATTAGCAGGTCTAACGCATGCTTCTTCAACTCTTCATTGGGGCTTAACAAATACCTAGGTATATTGTCGAAGACCCTTAGTTCACTGAGCATACCTGTCTTTCCCTGTTCTACTATTTTACTTAAAGCTTCAAAACAATTTCTTTGTAGGTTAACCCTTGATTCTATATGATAAGCGTTCCTTTGGGAACTCGCCAGGTGCTAGTATATGTAGCCATTCTCTAACGCGTTGCCTATACTCTAGGGCTATGTCCATTACTAGGCTGAGTTCACTCTTATCCCATTCGCCATGTGGAAAGAGTAGCTTCAGCAAACCACTCGCTATCTTTTTGACCGCTCTCTCATCTCTTATCGTGAAGTTATCCGAGAACTCAACATGTTGACCTATCTTAGCTACTAGACTCTCCTTCCGCATTTCATGTAGCACCTCAGCGAAGTAGTCTGAGGCGATGCCATATCCTTGGGAAAGATGGTACTTAGCCTGCTTAATCTTAGGGAGCTCCCATCCTGGCACTATACCGTGGACTCTATCTACGAAAGCTGAATCCCTCATCTCCTTGGGAAGCACATAGGTAAACTCCTCTACAGGAACATAACCCTCCTCTCGTAGCTCAACCTCGATATTACCCATGAATACTAGTGAGCACGTAGATACACCTCTCTTATCACCACGCTCATAGTGGCCACTCTCCATATAGTCCTTGAGCTTACCCATCATCTCGCTAGGGTTTGCAAGCCTAATCTTGCTAATCTCATCAAACACCACTGCATCCCTAGTAGCGATTTCTCCTGGAACCTTCGTCCTTAAGTTATAGAATAGAACTGCGGGGCTGATGTTACCTCCAGAGAATATCCTGGTGTAATGGCTTACATGTCTGTAGATGTAGGTTTTGCCCGTAGCTCTAGGACCAAACTCCATGAGGTTAACATTACCCTCAACTAAGGGTATAAGCCTGGTGAGGAGTACTAGCTTCTGCCTAAAGCTATACCTCTCGTGATTAAGACCAATGGTATTAACGAGTACGTCGACCCACTCTTCCAACGTGAATTCTCGTCTAGCCTCCTTAAACAAGTTAAAATCTATTGCTGGAGCTTGGAATGGTATGAAGTCAACCACTATAATCGGTGTAGCACCCTCCTCTTCGACAGCAGAAGGGTCGTATCTAAGGGTTATGAGACCCCACATACCCATCGTAAGCACATTAGGATTCTTCTCTACTATCTCAAGCAAAATCTGAGCATCACGTATAGCAAGCGATGGAAGAATAGCGTAGTGCTTACCAGTCTTAGGATGCACCCACACCTTCAGCTCATCAATAATCTTTACAGTACCCTCAGTTGTTAGCCTATGTAAAAGAAGGTCCTTGTACTTAGGCTCATAGTAGTAATTAGCAACGAACTTACGCAGCTTCTCCTCCCAATCACCACCCTTAGCCATGAACTCCCCAATCAAGTACTCCACAACATACCTTGGAAGCCTCATCAACTCAACACTATTGGCTATACGCTTATCAACAGCATACTCACCAAAAACCCTCTGTATCTTAGCAAAAAGCCTTGCCGAATACTCCGTAGGCATAGCCCCTACACCAAGTCAGCAAGACCCCTAGTAACCCTCCTAGGCCCCTTAAACTCAGTCTCAACCGTAAATTCTCCTTCCTCACGCACATCATTGTACCTCACAACGTATCTTACTGTATACTTGCCGGGCATCAACGGCGGCACCTTAACTCTGACCCTCCTCTCCTTCTCAACAACCTCAAACCTTTCCTTACCCCAGGGAGCATCAATTACAACCTCCACTCTATACCCGCTAGGATTCACAACATAAACCTCAAAATAGTCCTCACTATTCGCTTTAACGATAGTGTGTAGGAACTGAATAGAGGGCTTAACCTCACCAGCCTCAATAGCTTCCCCTTCTTCCTCTTCTTCATACTCTTCTCCAAGAAGTATGTGTAATAGCCTACGAACAGCCCTAACATCCTTCTCAGGAATACCATAGAGCCTAGCTACAAGCTTGTCAATCTCAAGCTCAACTCCTTTAAGCTCATTCTCTAAATCCTTCCTGCCATGCTCAATAATCTCTCTAGCAAGCTCATGTGCACTCTTGGAAAGTTCTGCAATACGCTTGTGTAATTCATTATTAGGATTGTATTTAGGCACATAGACATTGTCTAATATGTGTGTGGACACTGCGGTTTCTATCATGTACGACGCTACGAGAGCTCTTACGAAGGAGCTATTTAATATTGCTGACAAGTAATGAGCTTCATCAACGTCATTAAACGGAACGAGCATTAGTTTTTCATTTGGTATAACAGTTTTCATTCCCACGTACTTGTCTACTACAGGCTCTAGCACAGCGCATGAGAATTCAGCCTTTCCTCTAATGGCGCCTGCTATGTATTTCCACACAACTTTGTAAGGATAGAACGTATAGCTACCTATATCATACACTGAATAAAATGGATTACCTTTGCCCCATAGTTTATGTATTGAACGTGCCTCTAGCTCCTTTTTGAAGTTGAGGAAATACTCATACGCCTTAGGGTACTTGATTTTCATTATACGCTCCGGTAATGGTTTTCCTGTCTTTGGGTCATGAGGTACTATTATGTAGCCTAAATCTCTTTCAGCATACCACTTCTTCACTTCTCTTCCTCTAATTAACGGATATACTAAGTCAGCTTCAACAATTGCTTCCACCTGTCTCACTTTCTTCTTTTGGCCTGGCAACGGAGGATTCGTTACTAGTACGAGGTCGTCTGGACCTTTATCTTTAATTTGTACCCAATATATCTGGTTAAAGGCTGTATTCACTCCTTCATAAGCTCTGTAGTGTTGTGTTATATTTGTTCTTGCTATGAATTTTGATAGTGCCTCGTAGGCTTCTGGTGTTACTTGCATCCATGATGACTCTGGTTTGCTTGGGCCTTCTAGGGGTATCAAAGCTATTTCATATCTTATGGTTATCCTCTTAACCTCGTCTAATGACATGTCAGGGTCTATAGGCTTGCCCGTTGGGTTATCCCATACGATGTGTCTGATTGGGAACCTTGTCTCCTCACCTTTCTTTACTACTATTAATGCTGTTCTGTTTATAGCTCCTTCAAAGGGATAAAGGGTGACAAGGTCATGTACGACTTCAACTTTGCATTTAATATCGGTCTCTCCACTCTTCTTGCCGTGTACTAGGAACTTTCTAAAACCTGCTCCTGCTTGGGTCTTAAATACTGTTAAGGGTATTAAGAAACCATGTTTCCCACCTTCTTTAAGGTATAGATGTAAAGTGCGTGCCAGGAAGAGCATTGCCAAATCTCTCTTCACTTTACCAAGACCGGTTTTTCCTCTAACAATGGTCAATCCATAGTAGTCCCATAGACTCCTCGTCACGCTTCTATACGTTTCAGGCAGATTCTCCCAGTTCACCCAAGGTGGGTTGCCAACAACATAATCAAACTGTCCCTTAAGCAAGGGTGCAAAGGCATTTCTTATTATCGAAACCCATACATGGTTTTTACCTTCTTTTTCTAACTTTAGGAAAGTTTCATATAATCTCTTTATAGCAGTATAATCTGTTATATTATTCTTCAACTTAGATGCTATTCTATTCTTGAAAATCTCTATAAACTCTTGAGGTGAATACAGGTTTCTCAAACATGTTTCTAATAGGTTTAGGAACTCAGTAAGTAGGCCTTCATCAACAATTTGTTTCGGTATTTCAAATGTGCCTACAGTTGTCCTTAGTACGTAGAAAGAACCGTAGAGTGCTGTCCTTGTTTCGACAAGGATGGAGTCTGCAAGGTACACCGGTATTTCTTTTTCGCCCTTAACATAGGGTAGAATGTCGGCTATAGTTAGGAGATAGTTTGTTCTTGCTGCTAACACTGCTAATGGGTTTAGGTCGTATCCAACAATGTTCCTCAACGCATAATCTGCCATAATGTCTAGCATAAAGTGTTTCTCAGCATAGCTTCTTAGCCTTCTTATTGCCAGAACCAAGAAGGTTCCCGAGCCGCATGCGGGGTCTAGGAGTCTTAGTTTAAATGGTACTGTTGGGTCGTTCTTTTCTTCTGCTAGTTTCTCGAAGTTCTCCTCCGTATAGCCTACTTCATCTAAAACAAGTTCAGCTAGCCAATCGGGCGTGTAGTATTCTCCTAAATCGTGTCTAATCTTCTTAGGCACAAGATGCTGGTATAGTCTCTTGAGTAAGTCTCTCGTGTACTCTGGCTCTAACTGTGGTGTTGCTGGTTCGTAGTCTGATAGTCTTCGTGCTATCTCTGCTATTACATCAGCTAGCTCTTTGTCCAGTTCGTCGAGATACCATGAGAAGTAATCTCTCTCTATGAAGTTCGTTATGCCTAGGAGTTTCTTGAATACTCCACCACTCTCTAGCTCTTCCAGCACTCTTCGGAACTCGTCGAGTCCTCTCATGTATGCATCGTCTAGTTCGGCGATGTATGATTTTAGCCATCTACCGGTACCGTATAGGTAGGCAATCTCGGCTGCCAGCAGCTTCATTATCAGGGCGTAGTATGTGTGTATAGCGAATAGGAGAGCGTCATAGTCTATGTTCTTAGTATTGAGGTTGTATTCCTTTTCTAGACCCTTGAGCTTGCTTGGGCTATACCCTGTTGCTTGGCTGAACAATCTCTTCCAGTCTTCGAAGAGCATTTTCACGCGAGGCTTCTTTGAGTTTACTAGTTTCTTGTAGAGTATTCTGACGACTTTTTGGGCGAGAAGGCTCATAGTTCCTGTCTTGGGGTTTTTGCCGAAGTCTGCTAGCAGTTCGTTGACTCCTAGCTTCTTTCTTCTTAGGCCTCTTAGTGCTTCTATGAGCTTAATCACGGTCTCTCTATTGATGTCGTAGGGTCCTCTTAGCAGCCATTGTTTTGTTACTGGGTCGTAGCGTACAAATGCTATTCTATCACTTATTATTATGCCTAGGAAGTTCTTGTAGCGAGCCTCTACCTCAGCCTCCTTCATTATGTAGCGTATCACTTGCTCCTTAGCTCTAGCAATATCTCTCTGAGCCGAGAGTTTGCCAGGAGCCTTGTACTCTATAATTACGTGGCCATAGAGAGCGTCAGCTCTCCCACCGGAGATAAAGGTGTATTCATATCTTCCTATCTGGGTAATTCCTAGAGGCTTCAGTATCTTTTCCTCGATACAGAAGGATGCTCTTACTCTAAGGTCCTCTTCTGTTTGGGCAAGCCTTACAGCGGTTTTTAGACAGGTAAGTACCTCGTCGACGTTAATCTCTTGAAATGATGCCATTCTAGACCTACCTCTTCACCTCCACTTTATATCTTAGCCTTTTTAGAGGGTCTAGGCCTAATCCGCACGTAGAACTCAGATAGTCCTCCGGTTCGAGGACTCTTACCGGTGTAATAGTTGAATATGTTGTGGCATCTAGGGCATTCAAGCATTTTAACTGTGTAGAATCTGAATTTCCATGGCTCTCTAAGGAGTTTGAACTTCGATACATCAGCTTCATAACTGCAGAACGGACACTTGACCATGTTATTCACCCTTCTTTCTGATAATCACTTTATTGTCTTCGAATACCCATTCAATCTCATCGTTCTCGTTGATGTTGAGGAGCTTCCTAACCTCGCGTGGTATGGTTGTTCTATAGTATCTCCCAACCTTAGTAATAGCAAGTACTGGCATATGCTCTATAGCACCCACTATAGAATTCCCTGTAATACTTATTAAGAGTGGCGGCATAATGATACGAGGTATTACATATTATGTCGACTTCTCATAGTTGTAGTAATGAATTAAAGCCTCTCTTGGATTTTTAGAATAGATTAGCTTGACAGAAATCTCTCCTAAATCACATCTAACAATGTACTCTATGAGAAGCTCAAACGCCTTTGTATTAAGATATATGTCGTATACCTTAACATCCTTAATGTCTTTGATATACTCTCCAAGAACATCCCTAATGGTGTTGAATAATTCGATAGGATTCTTTTCAGCTAACTCAAACCTATTAGTATCGATATCTACGGGCTTGAACTCGTCGAAGACATAAATCCAGGTATTCATTTAGACCACTCCTAACCACGTAAATCTACTCAATATGTATTAAATCAACGTTTTCTAAGTTTCTCCAAATCTCTACCTCTAGAGGTGACTTGCTACTTAGTATGGCGTAGTGTCTATGTTTCTGGCTTGAGTCGATGTATATGTACACCGATTTTCCTATTCTACACGTTTTATATCCCCCATAGTGCATATGTCCATTGAATACTATCTTCGGCGAAATAGCTTCTATAACTCTGAGTGCTGCTTTTGAACCCTCAGAATTCCTCATAAAGGGAAAAGATTTGGTAGGTAAGGAGTTTCGTGAATGAGCAGTATATCCACTTTCTCTCCTCTGAGCCTATTAGCAGTATCTAGGAAATCCTCCACCACCTTCCTAGGGACGCCTTTCTTAACCTTCTTCTTGCTAGCGATAATACCATTGATACCAGCAATCCTTAAACCACCAACTTCGTATATCTTGCCATCCTTCATGAGCACCGGTAAATCACTCCTAACATTGCGTAGCTTTGTTAACACATCCATGTTCTCGTGATTACCATAGATAGAGAGTACGATTGTCTTCCTCAACAACTCATAGAATTCCTCGAAGTTGATAGCAGCACCCCAATCACCACATGAAAGCAGGAGGTCTGGCTTATGGTAGTCTACTATCAATAGCAACCATTCCCAAGCCCTAGACTCGTCAACACCCTCAAAGACGTGCTTATCATAGTGAAGGTCGCTGACAACCATTATCCTCACTTCGCATCACCTCGTAGATGTACATAAATTTAATCATAAACTCATCTCGCATACCTAAAGTGCTTTAATGCAGAGTATGTGGTGATAGTTGGAGGAAATAATTCAATGCTTAAACCTTGTTTTGAGCATTGTTGTACCTAGCCTCAATTCGATTTATAGTGTTTAGACGATGATATAGGTATGAACGAGATGCCCTCCCGGCTTAATACAAGTAATGCTAATGATGTTGTTAATTCATACAATTCCTGTAATAACAGTCTATGTAGTTCCTCTACTTCTCTTGTGCTTCCTATCCTAGAGCCTATAAGACAATCAGTGAAAGACTTCATGAGACTCGCAAAAGTATATGACCTTACATTAAAGGTATTACCATTTAAATCTATATGCAACTCTGGCATTCTTAACTTTCTAGGTCCTCCAAGGAAAAGACCTCCGCAACTAGCACAGTAAGGCTCTTGCTTAACTATTGGTGTTGGCTGTCTAACACACGACGGTATTTGCGATGATATGTATGACATGTTTATAGAAGGATTTGCACTAATGACCTCTAGGCTAATTTTGACACTCGAGGTTTTGATAACATGTGGTAAACTAGATAATGGGATGAATGCTGTTGTTCCAGGGACTGCAAACCATAGATAGAAACCGTTTCCAACGTTCTTAGGAATACCATTCGGAGGTAAGTAAGCATGAATTAATGCTAAGAACACATTTTCTTCACGGAATTTCTTAGTTATCGCCATTAATGCCTTGATATCTATGTCCTCATATTTTAAGCCCTTACTGCCTAGTCGGGGAGCTTTGAACTCTATCACAATAAACTTATCTCCTTCGGCTATTATGGAGTCTCGGTAAAGCTTCTCAAGGGACGTGATTTGCTGTGTTACTAGCTGTTGAGGATTTGAAATGTACCTATTAGCTAATCTGCATTCACCTACTCTTTGTGCTATTACACCTATTGCAACATTTTCGTATACCAATGGTTTCGAAGACATTAATCTACACCAACATTCTTTCATGTGTTGTAACTTAGATTCTATGCATAGTTGTTGTGAAGCTAGGAGATATAGCTTCAATACGCTTAAGCAATGCTAATAATATTGGGGTTCGCATTGTCATCCCATAAGGATATAGTGTCTTCCTTTGTTGAGGATTACATCAATGCAATTAAGGAATTAACAGAGAAAATGCTTACTCAGCTTAGCATTCCCCAAACCTTTATGAATGGATTATTCCCAAAATACATGACTTCTAAGGGTGCATATGTCAAAATACTCATTTTCAAGAACGAAATACAAGCAGCTATATTAATTACTAAGCTACTGCGTAGTTCAACTCTTGATATAGATGTTGAATTAGTTGAAGAATCCATACCTAGATTATTCGCCTTAAAGTCTACAACGAATATTACCCCGTTTTTCTATGTAGGTGAACCTTTTTGTAGAGTTGAAAGAATTATTCTGGTTACCGAGAGATACTTTAACAAATATCAAAAACTTCTTGAGGATGTATCTTACTCCACAATATTTAAAGGGGTTGGTATTAACGCTCTTGTACACTTAGAGCAAGAAGGAGATGTAAAGTTAATCGATGTGTGTATAGATGCCGAGATGCTTCCACTTCAGGTTAATGATGCTATTGTTAGGATACCTTTCCTATGGTTTATTTCGTATCCTATTGAGAAGCTACGTACTAATGTAGCTAAGTATCATGCACTCTATGAAGTCTCTGAGTACATTCATCGTCTCTTCGCTAGGCCAGCACCTAAAGTATCAGAAGCTATTCTGTATCAGTTCAATAATATTGTCAAGGATGAAGAATACGAAAAACCATTACATGATTTTCTATGTAGATACCCATGGTTTATAGAGCCAGGAACAATCTATGCTATTTGTAACGAGTATCTGGGCAGATAGACCAGATATGGTGCTGTTCTTATTTGATGGAACTGTAACTATAGTTGAATTAGAGCCTTCGAAGGTGAAGCTCTTTACAAGACAAGGTTCTATAAGTTCAGAATTTGAGAAAAGATTGAAGCAAGTTAGAGATTACGTAATGTACTACCGTGAACACAGGGAGTTATTCAATAAGTTTGTCGAAGAAGGTATACTACGAACAACTCCTAGTATTAACGGAATTCGAGTCATACTAATAATAGCATCCAGTCTTACTGTTGAAGAATTGAAAGAATTGAATAGGATAAGGAGTTTGTACGAAAAGGAAGGTATTAGAGTCTTGACTTACGACGAACTCATTACAAAGATATCACTTACTCTTAAGTATATTAGTGGTAAGATGTTCCGAAGCTATAAGCACGTCCTCTTGACACCAGATATGTTTGAAATAAATAAGTCCATAGTCTTAAGGGGTTTTGTATCCCTAGTAGGAGGTTTAGCTATATAAATAGGTAGTTGTAACGAAACAGGGTTAATGGTAAATACAGTAGTCACCACCGCTAACACGATATTTCAATGTGCAGTCTTGATTATCAACATCTACTGTCAAGAATGCATATTTGTTTCAGCGGCCATGTTTCACCTTGAAACGTAGACTTATAAATCTCGGGCCTCCGGAGCCGGAGGTCCCGGGTTCAAATCCCGGCGGGCCCGCCATGCTTGCAAACTCCTTGATATAACCGAGTTCAGCTACTGTCGCATAGTTCAAGCTGGC
>Ga0256833_1001453_pt1 | contig 17475 bp, 15 predicted proteins | sample 356284metaG_FD_190535 | JGI IMG/M metagenome (GOLD analysis project Ga0256833, IMG submission 190535) | Hydrothermal vent microbial communities from Mid Atlantic Ridge, Atlantic Ocean - 356-284 | ecosystem: Environmental > Aquatic > Marine > Hydrothermal vents | place: Atlantic Ocean: Mid... | reverse complement strand
CTTCAAGAGCTCGCGGATCAACGAGCTTTGCATGCGGGCGCGGGCCTGGGAAAATCGCACGGTCCCCCCCTAAAGGTCGAACTCGGCCACGGCGGGCACGTGGTCGGAGGCGTGGGTGTCGTAGAAGATGTAGGCGTTCTTGAGCCGGGGCAGGAGGTCCTCGCTGACGATCACGTAGTCGACCCGCCACCCGATGTTCCTGGCCCGCGCGTTGAAGCGGTAGGTCCACCAGGTGTAGGCGCCCTCCCGGTCGGGGTGGAGGTGACGGAAGGTGTCGACCCAGCCCTTCCTCAGGAAGGCGTCGATCCATGAGCGCTCCTCGGGGGTAAAGCCGGCGTTCTTGACGTTGTCCTTGGGGCGGGCGAGGTCGATCTCCCGGTGGGCGACGTTGAGGTCGCCGACGAGGATGACCCCCTTTCGTTTCCGCAGGTCCTCGAGGTAGCCCTCGATCGCCCGGTTAAAGGCGAGCTTGAAGTCGAGCCGGGGCAGCCCCCGGCCGGCGTTGGGGAAGTAGGCGTTGACCAGAAAGAAGGCCTCGAACTCCAGGGTCTGGACCCGACCCTCGGCGTCGAACTCGGGGATCCCCAGGCCGTTCCTGGCCGCGATCGGCTCCCGGCGGTAGAGGGTGGCGGTGCCGGCGTAGCCCTTCTTCTCGCCGGGATTCCAAAGCCAGCGGTAAGCGAGTCCGTCGGGGACCGGCGGGGCCTCTTCCGCCTTGATCTCCTGGAGCCCCAAAAGGTCGGGGTCGAGGGCCCGCACCGCGTCCCAAAACCCCTTCTTGAGGGCGGCCCGGAGGCCGTTGACGTTCCAGCTGGCGACCCGCAGCATGCCCCTACTATAGGGGCCGTGGTAGCCTCGGGGGGATGAGCGGAAAGGTGACCGTGGTCGACCACCCCCTGGTGCAGCACAAGCTGGCCCTGCTCCGCGACCGCACCACCGGCAGCAAGGACTTCCGCGAGCTGATGGCCGAGGTCAGCATGCTGATGGCCTACGAGGCCACCCGCGATCTCGAGCTCACCGAGCGGACCGTCGAGACCCCGGTGGCCCCCGCCCGGGTCCGCGTGCTGGCGGGCAAGAAGCTCGCCCTGGTGGCGATCCTCCGGGCCGGGCTGGTGATGGTCGACGGCATCCTGCGGCTGATCCCGGCCGCCAAGGTGGGGCACATCGGGCTCTACCGCGACCCCAAGAGCCTGGAGCCGGTCGAGTACTACGCCAAGCTCCCTGAGGACATCGGGGCCCGGAGGATCTTCCTGGTCGACCCCATGCTGGCCACCGGGGGCTCGGCCGAGCGGGCCCTGGCGATCCTCAAGGAACGGGGGGCGGGGCCGATCAAGCTGATGAACATCATCGCCGCCCCGGAGGGGATCGAGCGGGTCCACCGGGCCCACCCCGAGGTCGAGATCGTGGTGGCGGCGGTCGACGAGCGGCTCAACGCCAAGGGCTACATCGTCCCCGGCCTCGGCGACGCCGGCGACCGCATCTACGGGACCCGCTGAGGCCCGCCCCGGCGCCCTTCCGATGCCGCTCGCGCTGACCCGGCTCCTCCACGACCTCGGGGTCGCCGACCCCGCAGGCAGCGGCTGGAAGGTGGTGGTGTTGGTGTTCCTAGCCGCCGCCCTGATCACCTGGCGGTTCACCCCCCGGGTGCGGGCGTTCGCCCTGCGGGTGGGCTGGGCCGACGAGGGCGGGGGGCGGCGAATGCACACCGGGCGGCTGCCCAACGCGGGGGGGCTGGCGGTCTACGCCGGGGTGGTGGGGGCGCTGGTCCTGGCCGCCGTCTTGCGGCCGATCGTGGTCGACCGGGTGCTGATCCAGCTGCTCACCATCCTGCTGGGGGGCTCGCTGCTCCTCTTCGTCGGCTTCCTCGACGACCAGTTCGGCCTCTCCCCCGGCTTCCGGCTGGGGGTCCAGACCCTGGCCGCCCTCCTCGCCTACGCCGGCGGGGTGCGGATCGAGGCCGCCTTCGGGGGGTTTCTGGCCCCCGGGCTCTCGCTGGCCCTGACCTGGCTCTGGATCGTGGGGATCACCAACGCGATGAACCTGATCGACGGCCTCGACGGCCTGGCCGGGGGGATCGCCTACCTCACCGCCGTCGCCCTGCTCTTCGCCAGCGCCCAGTTCCCCTCCCGGGCGGCGGCGACCCTGGTGCTGGCGGCGCTGGCGGGAGCGGCGCTGGGGTTTTTGCGCCACAACCTGCCGCCCTCGAGGATCATCATGGGCGACGCCGGCGCCTACTTCTTCGGCTACGTCCTGGCCTCGGCGGCGATCCTCGGCTACGTCAAGGTGACCACCGTCTTCGCCCTGGTGCCGGTGGCGCTCTTTCTGGCGGTGCCGATCCTGGACACCAGCCTGGTCTTCGTGCGGCGGCTGTTGGCCGGCAAGAACCCGCTCAAGACCCCGGGGCGCGACCACCTCCACCACCGGCTGGTGGCCCGGGGGCTCTCGACCTGGCGAACGGTGGTGGTGCTCTGGGGGGTCTCGCTGGTCGCCGACCTGCTGGCCCTCGACCTGCAACGGCTGCCCCCCGCCGCCCTGGCCGCCACCGCCCTCCTCGGCGCGCTGGGGCTCGCCTTCGTGAGCTGGCGGAGGGGGCGGGCGGGGTGAAGCGGGTGGCGCTGGCCTTCGGCACCCGACCGGAGGCGATCAAGATGGCCCCGGTCTACCGGGCCCTGGCCGCCCGGGGGGACCTCGAGGTCCGGGTCCTCCTCACCGGCCAGCACCGCGAGCAGCTACGCGAGGCCCTCAGCCTCTTCGACCTGCCGGTCGACGCCGACCTCGAGGCGATGACCGACCGCCAGCGGCTGACCGACCTGGCCGGGCGGATCGTGCCGGCGGCGGCCCGCGAGCTCGCCCGCCTGGCCCCCGAGATGGTGCTGGTCCACGGCGACACCCTGACCACCTTCGCGGTGGCCTGGGCGGCGTTCCTCGAGGGGATGCCGGTCGGTCACGTCGAGGCCGGGCTCCGGAGCCACCGCCTCCGCGAGCCCTTTCCCGAGGAGGCCAACCGCCGGCTCACCGACCAGCTCTCCGACCTCCTCCTGGCCCCGACCCCGGGGGCCCGGGCCAACCTCGAGGCCGAGGGCTACCCCCCCGAACGGATCGTGGTCACCGGCCAGACCGGGATCGACGCGATCCGCGAGGCGGCCCGCCGGGGCGCCCCGCCCCCCGACCTCCCCCCCGCCCCCCGGGTCACCGTGACCCTCCACCGCCGGGAGAACTGGCCCCGCCTGCCCGCCCTGGCCGGCGCCCTGGCCGAGCTCGCCCGGGCCTTCCCCGGCTGGCACTTCGTCTACCCGGTCCACCGCAACCCGGTGGTGCGGGAGGCGGTGGAACCGGCCCTCAGGGGGATCCCCAACTTCCAGCTCCGGGACCCCCTCCCCTACGGACCGATGGCCGCCCTGCTGGCCGCCAGCGAACTCATCGTCACCGACTCCGGCGGGCTCCAGGAGGAGGGGGCGGCCCTCTCGGTGCCGGTGGTGGTGGTCCGCGACGTCACCGAGCGCCCCGAGGGGGTCGCGGCCGGGGCGGTGGTCCTGGCCGGCACCGACCCGGCGGGGCTTAGGGAGACGGTCGCCGCCCTCCTCTCCGACCCCGCCGCCCGGGCCGCCATGCGCCGGGCCCGAAACCCCTTTGGCGACGGCCGGGCCGGCCCCCGGGTGGCGGCGGCGGTGGCCTGGAGGCTGGGGCTCGGCCCCCGCCCCGCCGACTGGCGCCCTTAGACCGGGGTCAGCACCCGGGGCCAGGGGCGGCGCCAAAGCAAGAGGACCGCCGCCAGCACGCCGATCCCCAGCACCGCCGGGGCCCGCCCTGCGAAGAGGGCGAAGGCGAGCCCGGTGAGGTACATCCCCGGCGGCCCCGAGCCCATCAGGACCAGGGCGTAGATCGCCGCCACCCGCCCCCTCAACCCGTCGGGGGTGAGGGTCTGCACGGTGGCGTTGGCGCTCACCAGGGTCAGCACCATCGCCGCCCCCGCCACCGCCAGCAAAAGGGCCGCCGTCGCCACCGACGGGAACCCGGCCAGCAACACCTCAGAAAGGCCCAGCCCGGCGGCGCCGTAGAGCATCCAGCGGGGGTGGACCCGGGGCGAGAGGAGGTTGGCCACCGCCCCGGCCATCGCCCCCACCCCCAGCGCGCTCATCAGCAGGCCGTAGCCGCCGGCGTCGAGCCCCAGCACCAGCCGGGCGTAGGCGGGGACCAGGGTCTGGAAGTTGATCCCGAGGGTCGCCACCGAGGCGACCAGGAGCAGGGTGCCGGCGACCAGCGGGGTGCGCCGGACGTAGGCGAAGCCCCGAAGGAGGGCCCGGTAGCCGAGCCGGGAGCCCCCGGCGCCGCCGGCCGCCGGGGCCCGGGCCAGGTAGAGGACGAGGGGCAGGAAGAACGCCGCCTGCAGGAAGAAGGGGGCCGCCGCCCCCAGCCCATTGATCAGCCCCCCGGCCAGCGCCGGGGCCAGCATCCGGGCCAGGTTGAAGGAAAGCGAGGCCAGGGCCACCGCCTGCCCCGCCCGGGCGCTGCCGGCGAGCTCGACGTTGTAGGCCTGGCGGGCGGGGACCTCGAGGGCCGCCAGGCTGCCGTAGGCGAGGGCGTAGGCGACCAGCCCGCCAAACCCCACCCCGCCGCTGGCGAGGGCCAAGGCGAGCCCCAGCGAAAGTCCCGCCAGGGCCGCCTCCAGCACCAAGAGGAGCCGGGCCCGGGGGAAGCGGTCGGCCAGGGCCCCGCCCGGCAAGGTGAAGGCGAAGGCGGGGAGGAAGCGAAGCATGAGGACGAAGCCGAGCCGCTCAGGGCTGCCGGTGGCCTCGAGGACCAACCACCCGAAGGCGGTGTTCTGCAGCCAGCGGCCGAACTGGCTGGCGAAGAGGGCGAGCCAGAAGGCGCGGTAGCGGGGGTCAAAGAAGAGCGGCGGCATCCGCCGGCCAGTCTACCCCGTTTCTGACCGACCGGTCAGCCACACCCCGACCAGGGTGCCGAGCACCAGGGCGGCGCCGAGGAGGTCGAGCCCCAGCTGGGGAAAGAAGACCAGCACCCCGCCGAGAAGCAGGCCCCCCCGGGCCCAGGGCGCAAGCGGCCGGAGCAGAAAACCCTCCAGCGCCCCCACGAAGGCGGCCAGGGCGAGGAGCCCCAGCGCCAGGTCCTTGACCACCAGCCCGGGCCCCCCCGCCAGCATCACCCCGGAGCGGTAGACCATGAGGAGCGGGATCAGGTAGAGGCCCTTGGCGAACTTCCAGGCCATCAACCCCGCCCGCATCGGATCGGCCTGAGCGAGACCGCTGGCCGCGTAGGCGGCGAGGGCCACCGGTGGGGTGACGTTCGAGTCCTGGCTGAGCCAGAAGACCACCAGGTGGGCCACGATCAGGGGAACCCCGAGGTCGGCCAGCGCAGGGCCGGCCAGGATCACCAGCACGATGTAGCTGGCGGTCACCGGCAACCCCATGCCCAGCACCAGGCTGGCGATCGCCACCAGGAAGAGCGCCGCCAGGGTGACCCCGCCCGAGGCCGAGAGCACCAGGCCGGAGAACTTGAGCCCGACCCCGGTGAGCCCCACCACCCCGACCACGATGCCGGCGGCGGCGGTGGCCACCGAGACGGGGATCGCCGACTTCGCCCCGGAGACCACCGCCCCCGCCAGCTGGGCGAGGGTGAGGGGGGACAGCGGCGAGAGGGTGGAGAGCAGGGCGCCGCCGACCAGGGCGTAGAACTGGCCGAGGCTGATCCCCTGCCGGCTCTGCATCCCGACGTAGAGCAAGAACCCCAGCATGACGAGGTGGTAGGCGTAGTGGGCGGCGCGAAGCCAGGGCGTCCCCGGTCGGGCCCTCAGGTTGGCCGAGAGGACCACCGCCAACACCCCGATGAACCCCACCTTCATCGCCGAGACGTTTTTCAAAAGGTAGAAGACCAGGATGAAAAGCGGCAGCAGGTAGTGCCAGCCCTCGGCCAGAACCGCGCCCAGCCGGGGGAGCTCGGCCCGGGGCAGGCCGCGCATCCCCCGCTTGGCGGCGATCGCGTCGACGAAGAGGTAGACGGTGAGGAAGTAGAGGATCGCGGGGATCACCGAGAGCTTGACGATCTCCAGGTAGGGCACCCGGGTGTACTCGGCGATCAGGAAGGCTCCCGCTCCCATGATCGGGGGCATGATCTGGCCCCCGGTGCTGGCCGCCGCCTCCACCCCTGCGGCCTCCTCCGGCCGGTAGCCAAGCTTGCGCATCAGGGGGATGGTAAAGGCCCCGGTGGTCACCACGTTGGCGATCGCCGAGCCCGAGAGGCTGCCCATGAAGGCGGAGCTGATGACGCTGGCCTTGGCCGGGCCGCCGCGGCTCTGGCCGGCCAGGGCGTAGGCCAGGTCGATGAAGAACTTGCCCGCTCCGGTTGCCTCCAGCAGGGCGCCGAAGAGGATAAAGATGAAGACGAAGGTGGCCGCCACCCCCAGCGGAAGGCCGAAGATCCCCTCGGTGGTGAGGTAGAGCTGGGTGGCCAGGCGCTCCAAGCCGTAGCCCTTGTGGGCGAAGACCCCTGGGAAGAGGGGCCCAAAATAGGCGTAGGCCAGGAAGAAGGCGGCGATCAGCGTCATCGGCCAGCCGATCGCCCGGCGGGTGGCCTCGAGCACCAAAAGCGTCGCCACCACCCCCAGCCCCACGTCGGCCGGCTCCCACCAGCCGAAGCGGTCGGTGATCTCGTCGTACTGGGTGTAGAGGTAGCCGACCACCAGCAGGGTGGCGGCAATCAAAAGCCCGTCCAGGAGCCAGCGGAGCCAAGGGGGGACGCGCTTGGATACGGGGACGTAGAGGAAGAGCAGGACCAGCACGAAGCCCAGGTGGATCGACCGCTGAAAGATCGCGGTCATCGGCGCGTAGCCGGCGGTGTAGACCTGGAAGGCCACGAACAGCCAGGCGATGAGGGCAACCAGGCGCGCGATCATAGGCAAGGATCCTTGGTGGGAAACAGGGCAAGCAGCCAGGGACGGCGGACCGGCTGCCAGGTCAGCCGGCGGTGGGGGAAGCACCGGGAGAGCCGGTAGGCCCGGCCGCGGTACCAGAGGGTGTGGTCGATGTCGGGGGCGCCAAGCCGGAAGACGATCCCTCCGGCGGGCTCGTCGATCCCCACGATCGCCACCGCGTGCCCGGCCTCGGCGACCACCCGTCCCCTTCCGGGAACCTCGCCGAGCCCGGCGGCGAACCAGGGGTTATGGGTGGCGGTAAAGAGGAGCCGACCACCCCGGTAGCGGAAGACCTCCCGCACCGGGATCCCCGACACCGAGTGCAGCCAGGTGAGTTCGAGCCGCTCCCCGTCCCGGAGCCGTAGCCAGGCCACCGGTCGGCCGTCAACCCGCAGCAAGAGCCCGGGTACCGGCCAGGAAAGGAGGAGGCCCACCCCCAGCACCACCGCGGCGAGGGCGGGCCGCCTCATCGGTTACTTCTTGGGCTTGAGGGCGTCGGGGACCCGGTAGCCCGCCTCCTGGTAGTAGCGAATGGCGCCGGGATGAAGCGGGATCAGGGTCGCCTTGAGGACGTACTCGGGACCGATCGTCTTGGCGGCGGGGTGGATCTTCTCCAGCTCCGCCTTGTGCTCGAAGAGCGCCTTGGTCAGCTGGTAGACGAGGTCCTCGTCCATGTCGGCGCGAACGAAGAGGACGTTGGGGGTGCCGACGGTGGGGCAGTCGTAGTCCACCCCGTTGTAGGTGCCGGCGGGGATGGTGAAGGGCTTGTAGTAGGGGTGGCTCGCCTCGATCTTCTTTTGCTCGGCCGGGCTCAGGCAGACCAGCACCATCTTGCGGGTGGTGGAGAGGTCGATCAGGGAACCGGGGCCAAGCCCCACCGACCAGGCGCCGACGTCGATGGTGCCGTCCTTGAGCGCGGCGACCTGCTCAGCGAACGAGAGGCGGAATTCCTTGAAGTCCTTTCCGGGCTGGTAGCCAAGGGTTTTGAGGATCGCCCGGGTCATCACCGCGGTGCCCGAACCGGGGGCGCCGGTGGAAACCCGCTTGCCCTGGATGTCGGCGACCTTCCGGATCCCGGTCTCGGCCACGGTGACGAACTGCCACGCGTTGGGGTACATGGCACCGATGGCCAGAATCGGCTGGGGGCCGAACTTCTTGAACTTGCCCTCGCCGCGGTAGGCGGTCACCACCACCCCGCTGGTGCCGAGCGCCACCTGGGCCTTGCCGGAGACCACCAGGCGGACGTTCTCCACCGAGGCCCCGGTGACCTCGGCGCTGGCCTCGACGCCGGGGACGTACTGGCTCCAGACCTTGGCCATGCCGCCGCCCAGGGGGTAGTAGACCCCGCCGGTTCCTCCGGTGGCGATCGAGATCCGGACGGTCTTGGCCGTGGCCGCGCCGGTCAAGAGGACGAGCGCAAGAAGATACAATGCGGTCCTTTTCAACATGAACGCACCTCCTACGATACCTTACGGTCCTATGCTAAAAGGCCAGGCCTTGCTTTGTCAAAGCCGCCGACGGAAAAACGCAATATAGTACGGACATGCTCGACTTTTACCGGGTCCAAGAGCTCTTCACCGAGGAGGAGCGGGCGGTCCAACAGGCCGCCCGGAGGTTCCTCGAGGCCGAGGCCCTGCCCCAGATCCGCACCTGGTGGGAGGCCGGAACCTTCCCCACCCACCTGATCCCGAAGTTCGGGGCGATGGGGTTTTTGGGCGCGAATCTGCCGGCCGAGTACGGCGCCGCCGGGGTGTCGAGCGCCGCCTACGGGTTGATCATGTACGAGCTCGAGCGCATTGACTCCGGGCTCCGGAGCTTCGCCAGCGTCCAGGGGGCGCTGGTCATGTACCCGATCTTCGCCTACGGCTCCGAGGAGCAAAAGCGGGAGTTCCTGCCCAGGCTCGCCGCCGGCGAGCTGGTGGGGGCGTTCGGCCTCACCGAGCCCGACGGCGGCTCCGACCCCGGCGGCAACATGAAGACCCGGGCGCACAGGGACGGCGACCACTGGGTGCTGAACGGCACCAAGATGTGGATCACCAACGGCTCGATCGCCGATCTCGCCATCGTCTGGGCCAAGGACGAGGCCGGGGTGGTCCGCGGCTTCATCGTCCCCACCGACACCCCGGGCTTCTCCGCCCCCGAGATCAAGTCCAAGATGAGCCTCCGGGCCAGCGTGACCTCCGAGCTGGTGCTGGAGGAGGTCCGCGTCCCCGACGCGCTGCGGCTGCCGGGGGCCGAGGGGCTCAAGGCCCCCCTCTCCTGCCTCACCCAGGCCCGCTACGGCATCGCCTGGGGGGTCCTGGGAGCGCTGGAAGCGGTCTACACCGAGGCCCGGGACTTCGCCCTGTCGCGGAGGACCTTCGGCGAGCCCCTCGCCAAGAAGCAGCTGGTGCAGGCCAAGCTGGCCGGGATGCTGGCCGACCACACCAAGGGGCTCCTCCTGGTCTGGCGGCTCGCCCGCCTTAAGGACGCCGGGAAGCTCCACCACACCCAGGTCTCGCTGGCCAAGCGGGACAACACCTACGCCGCCCTGAAGGCCGCCCGCCTGGCCCGGGACCTCCTGGGGGCCAACGGGATCACCCTGGAGTACCACGCGATCCGCCACATGCTGAACTTGGAAACGGTCTACACCTACGAGGGCACCCACGACGTCCACACCCTGATCCTGGGGCGCGAAATCACCGGCTTGGCCGCCTTCTAACCCGGCCCCCGGCCGTCGGCGGTAGAATGGCGGGGACGGGGAAAGGAGGCGCGATGAAGAGGATCCTCATCCTGACCGGGGACGCCGGCGAGGCCCTCGAGGTGATGTACCCCCTCCAGCGGTTCCAGGAGGAGGGGTTCGAGGTCACCGTCGCCGCTCCCAAGAAGGGCGTGATCAAGACCGTGGTCCACGACTTCGAACCGGGGTTCGGGACCTACACCGAAAAGCCCGGCTACCGGGTGGAGGCGGAGGCCGCCTTCGCCGAGGTCGACCCGACGGGGTACGACGCCCTCTACCTGCCCGGCGGTCGGGCCCCCGAGTGGATCCGGAACGAGCCCGGGGCCCTGGCGCTCGTCCGCCACTTCTTCGAGGCGGGAAAACCGGTGGGCGGGATCTGCCACGCCGCCCTCATCCTGGCCGCCGCCGGAGTGCTCAAGGGGCGTACGGTGACCGCCTACCCCGCCCTCAAGCCCGACGTCGAGCTGGCCGGGGCCACCTTCAAGGACGCCCCGGTGGTCGAGGACGGCCAGCTGGTCACCGCCCGGGCCTGGCCCGACCACCCCCACATCCTGAGGGCGTTCCTCGCCCGGCTCCGGGGCTAACCGGCGGTCCCCGCCGGCAGGGGCAGCTCGCCGGCGTTGAGGGCCTCGAGGAAGAGGGCGACCACCCGGGGGTCGAGCTCCCGGCCCGCCAGCCGGCGGAGTTCCTCGACCGCGCGGTCGAGCGACCAGGCCTCCTTGTAGGGGCGGCGGCTTAAAAGGGCGTCGAAGACGTCGGCCACCGCGAAGATGCGGGCCTCCAGCGGGATCGCCTCCCCCTTGAGCCCGTCGGGGTAGCCGGAGCCGTCCCAGCGCTCGTGGTGGTGGCGGACCACGTTCAGGGTCACCTCGGGCAGGAAGCCGAGGGGCTCCAGCATGTTCACCGCCACCTCGGGGTGGGAGCGCATGATCTGCCACTCGTGGGTCTCCAGCGCGCTGGGTTTTAGGAGCACGGTGTCGGGGATCGCCAGCTTGCCGATGTCGTGGAGGTAGGCCCCCCACCGGAGCGCCCGCAGGCGCTCGCCGCGAAACCCCAGCTTCCTTCCCAGGAACTCGGTGGTCCGCACCACCCGATCGGTGTGGCCGCGGGTCTCGAGGTCGCGGTGCTCGAGGATCCGCCCGAAGCTCCGGAGGATGGCCTCGCGGGTCCGGTCGAGCTCGCGGAGGTACTCGGCCCGCTCCAGCATCCGGGCCAGCCGCCGCACCGCCAGGACGAAGACGTCGCGCTCCTCGTCGGAGAGGCCGCCGCCCTTGGAGGCGAGCAGCTCGATCGCCCCGTAGGGCCGCCCCGCGACCCAAAGCGGGGCGACCACCACCGAGTGGACGCTTAATCGTTCGATCGCGGCCGGATCGCCGGCGTAGTCGGCGACGATCCGCCGCTGGGCGAAGGCCTTCTTCACCGCCCGCCTGAGGACCGGCGGGCGCAGGCGCTCGTAGTCCTCGAGGATCTCCCGGCCGAGGGCGCCGGCCACCAGCTCGGGCCGGAGCCGCCGCCCCACCAGCCGGGCGAAAACGGCGGCGTCCATGCCGGTGAGGCCCACCAGGAACTCCAGGGTGAGCTCGAGGATCCGGCGGGGGTCGGTGGTGGCCTCGAGGGTGTTGGCCATCGAGAGCAGCTGGTAGTAGGCCTCCTCCCTCCGGCGCGACTCGGCCAGGGCCCGGTTCCGCTCGGCGGCCAGGGCCGCCACCCGAGCCAGCCGCTCGAGAAAGCTCTTCTCGCTGGCGGTGAGCGTCCGCCCGGCGAGCCGGAGGGCCTGGCCGCCCCCCAGGAGGAGCCAGACCGCCTCCCCCTCCTCCTTGAGCCCGGAGCCAGAGGGGGCGGGGCTCTTAGCCCGCTCGATCCGGACCCCGTCGAGTTCCCTGGCCAAAAGCCCCTCGACCACCGGGGCCATCTCCTCGGCCCGGGCCTCCCGGAGGCGTTCGGCGGCGCGCATCAAGAGGTCCTGCCAGTAGGCCTCGGTGGCGTCGAGGAGGGTTCCGGTCACGGTCAGGCGGTCGCCGTTGATGGGGAAGATCGAAAACAGCAGGCGGCGGTGGTTGTAGCGCACCCGGAAGATCAGCGCCTCGCCCCGGCGCAACCGCGCCAGGCCGGCCTCGAGGCGCTCCTTGGCGGAGTGGAACTGGGCGAGGTGAACCCGCTCGGGCGGACGGGTGCCCATGACCCGCTCGAAACCGGGACTCAGCTTGATAAAGCGGACCTCGCCGCCGGCGCCAATCTCCGCCAGGAAATGCCCCACCTGGTAATCGCCGTCCTCCGGCCATGAATGCATGGCGGGTTTATCATACCCCCGAGAACGGTGTGGATCGCCTTCACCGGAGACCCCTACCTGGCCCGCCGGGAGGCCCTCAAGGAGGCCCGCCTCCGGGGCCTCGCCGAGCGGCTTTTGCCCCCCCAGCCCGAGGCGCTGGAGGCCCTGGCCCAGCCCGGGCTGTTTGGCGGCTTGGGCGGGGTGCTCGACTTCCGGGAGCTCAGCGAAAGCACCTGGAAGGAGCTCAAAGAGCGGCTGGAACGCCTCCCTTCCGATCTCTTGATCTACGACCCCAAGCCGACCTCGGGGCGGACCCGGTTCTATAAGCACCGGGGCGAGGTGCGCCGCTTCCCCACCCCCCGCTTCGGCGAGCGGAGGGTCTTCGTCCAGAACCTGTTGAAGGCCCGGGGGCTCAAGGCCCCGGCGGCGGTGGTCCACCTGCTGGCCGAGAGCGAGGCCGACACCGAGGGGCTGGTCCGGGAGGTGGAGAAACTCGCCCTCCTCGACCCCCCCCTCACCCCCGAACGGGTGGCGCCCCTTCTCGCCTGGTCCCCGTCCCAGAGCGCTTTCGACCTGGCCGAGCCGCTGGCCCGCCGGGAGCCCGGCGAGGCCCTGGCGGTGCTCCGGCGGCTCCTCGAGGCGGGGGAGGCCCCGCTCCGGATCCTGGGAGCGCTGGGTTGGCACTACGCCAAGCTGGCCGCCCTCGGCTGGCACCTGGAGCACCGGCCCCGCGCCCGCGAGGCCGAGGTCGCCAAGGCGCTGGGGGTGGCCCCCTTCGCCGCCCGGCGGCTGCTCGGTCAGTACCGCCGCATGGGGGCCCACCGGGTGGAGCGGGCGCTCGGCCTCCTGGTCGAGAGCGAGCGGCGGGCCAAGTCCGGGGGCGACCCCACGGTCCAGCTCGCCGCCCTGGTCGACCGGCTGGCCCGGCTTTGAGCCGGGATGGCGTAGAGTGGCGGATATGGCCTACCCCCTGGCCGACGCCCACCTCGACCTCGCCTACAACGCGCTGGAGCACGGGTGGGACCTCACCCAACCCCTCCCCGTTCTGCGGGAGCGCACCGCCGGTCCCTACCGCCCCACCGTCACCCTCCCGGCCCTGGCCGAGGCCGGGGTGGCGGTGGTCTTCGCCACCCTCTTCGTCGACCCCGGGCGCTACCCGGAACCCGCCGACGCCGCCCGGGCCGCCCGCCGGCAACTCGGCCTCTACCGCCGCTGGGAGGCCGAGGGCCGGGTGCGGCTGATCGAGGACGACCGCGGCCTGGTGGCCCACCTGGCCCGCTGGCAGGCCGACCGGATCCCGGGGCTGGTCCTCTTGATGGAGGGGGCCCACCCCCTGGCCGACCCCCGCGAGCTCGCGGCCTGGTACCAAGACGGCCTCCGGATCCTGGGGCCGGCCTGGAAGGACACCCCCTACGCGGGGGGCACCGGGGGCACCGGAGGCCTCACCCCGGCCGGCCGCGAACTGCTCTCGGCGATGGCCGATCTGGGCCTGGCCCTGGACCTCGCCCACCTCTCCGAGGCCGCCTTCCTCGAGGCCCTCGACTACCCCGGCCCGCTGCTGGTCTCCCACGCCAACCCCCGGGCGCTGGCCTGGCGGGAGGGGGCCGGCCCGCCCGCCAACCGCCACCTCTCCGACGCCCAGATCGCCGCCCTGGCCGACCGCGACGCGGTGGTGGGGGTGGTGCTCTATAACCGCTTCCTCGACCCCGACTGGGCCCCCGGAAGCCCCCTCCCCCTCGCCCGGGTCGCCGAGCACATCGGCTACCTCGCCGACCGGCTGGGCTGGGAGCGGGTGGGGATCGGAAGCGACCTCGACGGCGGGTTCGGGGCCGAGGCCACCCCCGCCGGCCTCGACGCCCCCGCCGGCCTCCTGGGGCTGGCGCCCCTCCTCGGTCCCCGGGCCCGGCGGGTGCTGGGGGAAAACTGGATCGCCTGGCTCCGGCGCGCGCTCCCCGGTTAGGCCGGGGGGCACGGGTTGGCGGCCTTTCCCAAGGAAAGGCCGCCGGGCTCGCCGGCGGCCTCCCTGGCCCCAGGACCGGGGCCTTAGATCTCCCGGGCCGCCTCGGCCGCCCGGGCCTCCATCTTGCTCTTGATCTTCTTGAGGCGGAAGTTGTCCTCCCGCTCGCGCTGCTCCAGGACCTGCCGGATGTAGCGGATCTGGGCGTCGAGCCCGGGGATCACCACCTGCTCCAGGGCGTTGACCCGGCGGGTGGTCTTCTTGATCTCCTCGCCGATCATCTTGAGCCGGGTCTCGGTGTTGGCCACCGCCACCAGCGCCTCGGCGAAGTCACGGAAGGCCCGCTGGGCGGCCAGCGTCTGGCCCCCGGTGGCGATCAGGCTGGCCATCACCCGCTCGGGCCAGGCGACCTCGAAGCGGGGCACCTTGGTGCCCCAGACGTTCTCGACCTCGGCCCGGACCTGCTCGATGGGGGGCACCCCCAGGGCCAGGGCCTCGACCTCGGCGGGGCCGTCGAAGGCCTTGGCCAGGAAGAGGGCGAGGTAGGCCTCCTTGGCCGCCGAGGAGAGCCGCTCGCGGGACGCCAGCGCCGACCCCACCAGCTCGAAGAACTCCGCCACCAGCGCGTCGCGCTTCTTCTTCAGGAGATCGGCCCCCTTCTCCGCCAGCTTCTTCTGGTTCCGCTTTTGGAGCAGGGCCATGCGGGTGGGGCTGATCTGTTCCACGGCTCCCCCCTAGGCCTCGGCGGCCTCGACCTCGAAGTCCTCGAGCTTGTACTTGCCGTAGTACTGTTCCAGGAGCTTTTTCGAGATGCGGTTCAGGGCCGACTCGGGCAGGATCGAGAGCAGCGCCCAGGAGAGGTTCAGCGACTCCTCGATCGAGCGGTTCTGGTCGCCCTGGTTGAGGAAGAACTTCTCGAAGGCGTCGGCGAACTCCAGGAACTTGCGGTCGGACTCGGTGAGGGCGTCCTCGCCGATGATCGCCACCAGCCGTCGGATGTCGACCCCGTTGGCGTAGGCGGCGTAGAGCTGGTCGGCCACCTGCTTGTGGTCCTCGCGGGTCTTCCCCTTGCCGATGCCGTTGTTCATCAGCCGGGAAAGCGAGGGCAGGGGGTCGATCGGGGGGTAGACGCCCTTCCGGTGCAGCTCCCGCGAGAGCTGGATCTGGCCCTCGGTGATGTAACCGGTGAGGTCGGGGATGGGATGGGTGCGGTCGTCGTCGGGCATGGTGAGGATCGGGAACTGGGTCACCGAGCCGTTCTTGCCCACGATCACCCCGGCCCGCTCGTAGATCGTCGCCAGGTCGGTGTACATGTAGCCGGGGTAGCCCCGCCGGCCGGGCACCTCCTCGCGGGCCGCCGAGATCTCCCGGAGCGCCTCGCAGTAGTTGGTCATGTCGGTGAGGATGACGAGGACGTGGTAGTCGTGCTCGAAGGCGAGGTACTCGGCGACGGTGAGGGCCATCCGGGGGGTCAGGATCCGCTCGATGGTGGGGTCGTCGGCCTTGTTGAGGAACAGCACGCTCCTAGAGAGCGCCCCGGTGCGCTCGAACTCGTTGACGAAGAACGAGAGCTCGCGCTGGGTGATCCCCATGGCGGCGAAGACCACCGCGAACTGCACGTCCTCCCCGGGCACCGTGGCCTGGCGGGCCACCTGGGCGGCGAGCTCGTTGGCGGGCAGGCCCGAACCGGTGAAGATCGGGAGCTTCTGGCCGCGGACCAGGGTGTTCATCACGTCGATCGCCGAGATGCCGGTCTGGATGAACTCCTCGGGCTTCCGGCGGGCCACCGGGTTGATCGGCTGGCCGATGATCGGAAGGCGCTTTTCGGGGGTCACCGGGGGCAGGCCGTCGATCGGCCGGCCGATGCCGTTGAACCGCCGGCCCAGCATCTCCTTGGCCACCCCCAGCCGGGCCACGTCCTCGACCAGGCTGACCCGGGTGGTGGCCAGGTCGAGGCCGGTCGTCTCCTCGAAGACCTGGATGACCGCGTACTCCTCGCTGACCTCGATCACCTGGCCGCCGCGGCGCCGGCCGGTGCCGTCGACGATCTCGACGATCGCCCCGTAGGCCAGGTCGCGGGCGTTCTGCACGAAGAGCAGCGGCCCCGAGATGTAGTTGACCGAGGTGTACTCCTTCTTTAAAAGGTCCATGGCTCCTCCCTAGGCGGGGGTCTTGAACCCCTCGGCGATGACCTTTCTGACCCCCTCGGCGTAGGACGCGAACTCGTCCTCGGGGACGTAGCGGGCGCGGGCGAGCTGTTCGACCACCGGGGAGGCGAGGATGTCCTCGATCGGGACCCCGGCCTGGAGCGCGGCCTCGGCGCTGGCGTGGAACTCGAGGATCAGGCTCATCATCCCGTAGGCCTTCTTGAGCGAGCAGTAGGCGTCGACCGGGTCGAAGGCGTTCTGCTGCAAAAAGCCCTCGCGGATCAGCCGGCCCACCTCGATAATCAGCCGCTCGGCGTCCTGCAACGCGTCGGGACCGACCAGCTGGACGACCTCCTGGAGGCTCGCCTCCCGCTGCAGGAGCTCGCCGATGGCGTCGCGCTTTTCCGGGTAGTCCTCGGCCACCTGGCTGCGGTACCAGGAATCGAGGGCGCCGGTGAAGAGCGAGTAGGAGCCGTTCCAGTTGATCGCCGGAAAGTGCCGCCGGTAGGCGAGGGAGGCGTCGAGCCGCCAGAAGGCGCCGACGATCCGCAGGGTCGACTGGGTCACCGGCTCCGACATGTCGCCGCCGGGCGGGCTCACCGCCCCCACGATCGAGACCGCCCCGGGCTCGCCGGCCAGGCTGACGGTGCGGCCGGCCCGCTCGTAGAAGGCGGCCAACCGGGCGGCCAGGTAGGGGGGGTAGCCCTCCTCGGCCGGCATCTCCTCCAGCCGCGAGCTGATCTCCCGGAGCGCCTCGGCCCAACGGCTGGTCGAGTCGGCCATCAGGGCCACCGCGTAGCCCTGGTCGCGGAAGTACTCGGCGATGGTGACGCCCACGTAGATGCTCGCTTCCCGGGCGGCCACCGGCATGTTCGAGGTGTTGGCGATCAGCACCGTGCGGTGCATCAGGGGGCCGCCGGTCTTGGGGTCCTCGAGCTCGGGGAACTCGACCAGCACGTCGGTCATCTCGTTGCCCCGCTCGCCGCAACCGATGTAGACGACGATGTCGGCGTTCGACCACTTGGCCAGCGACTGCTGGGTCACCGTCTTCCCCGAGCCGAAGGGGCCGGGGATCGCCGCCGTGCCCCCCATCGCCAGCGGGAAGAGCACGTCGAGAATGCGCATGCCGGTGAGGAAGGGCTCGTCGGGATCAAGCTTCTTCTGCACCGGGCGGGCCTTGCGCACCGGCCAGGTGTGGTACATCTTGAGCTCGGTGCCGTCCTCCAAGACGGCGACGACCTCCTCGACGGTGTACTCGCCCTCCGGCTTGATCGCCTTGATCTTGCCGGTGACCCCCGGCGGCACCAGGATCTTGTGGGTGAACTGGAACTCGGGCACGGTGCCCAGGACGTCGCCCCCGGTCACCTCGTCGCCGGGCTTTTTGGCCGGGGTCCAGGCCCACTTCTTCTCGCGATCGAGGGCGGGAACGAAGATCCCCCGGGCGATGAACTCGCC
>Ga0256833_1001452_pt1 | contig 17475 bp, 15 predicted proteins | sample 356284metaG_FD_190535 | JGI IMG/M metagenome (GOLD analysis project Ga0256833, IMG submission 190535) | Hydrothermal vent microbial communities from Mid Atlantic Ridge, Atlantic Ocean - 356-284 | ecosystem: Environmental > Aquatic > Marine > Hydrothermal vents | place: Atlantic Ocean: Mid... | reverse complement strand
AAAAATGCCCTGATGTTCTCCACAATTTCACTGACAAGCCTCTTCCTTGCTTCAATGCTTGTCCATGCTATGTGAGGTGTTATCAGGAGCTTTTCTTTGTTTTTTATTTTCAAAAGGGGATTATCAGGGTTAATAGGTTCTTTTTCTAAAACGTCTAATCCTGCTCCACCAATCATGTTGCTATCTAAAGCGATAGCCAAATCCTTTTCATTCACTATACCGCCCCTTCCAAGATTGAGGAGAATAGCATCTTTTTTCATCAGCCCAAGCTCTTTTATTGTTATTAGATTTTTTGTTTTTTCGTTTAAAGGGGCATGAATAGAAACAATGTCAGAGGTTTTCAAGAGCTCATCTAAAGGATACCTTGGATATTTTTCTTCCCTTTCTACACCAGAAGTTGAGTAGTATATAACATCACACCCAAAACTTTCTGCTACCTGTGCAACCCTTCTTCCTATCGTTCCAAGTCCAATAATTCCCCATCTTTTTCCGTTTATCTCCCAGAATGGTCTGCCTATATGTGTAAATATGTCGCTGTGGGAATAATTGCTGGATTTTACATAATCGTCGTAATATCTAAGATGCATAAGCAGATAAAAAAGCATACCAAAAGTTGTCTGAACGACGCTTTCTGTGGAATACCCTGCAACATTTGTAACAGCTATTCCTTTTTCTCTGGCGTATAGGACATCAACATTGTTGTATCCTGTTGCAGCTACACATATCAGTTTCAGATTTCTTGCTGTATTTATTGCTTCTTTGTCTATTACAACCTTGTTTGTTATTATAATGTCTGCAAACTGTATCCTTTCAAAAAGCTCAGAAGGAGCAGTAGTTGGATAAACTTCTACATCCCCGAACTGCTCAAAAACAGAAAGGTCAATATCATCTCCTAATGTTTTTGCGTCTAAAATAACTATCCTCATCTTCTTCTCCTTTATCTGTTAAACAGGTCTTCTAAAAGGGCTATTTCCATCTTGTTTTTTATGTCTTTTAGGGATTTAACAAAGTATTTTTCCGCCTGCTGCTGAATCTCTTTCATTGAGCCCTGAAAAACAATCTTTCCTGTATCTTTGTATATGGTCATTATGTATATCTCTTTTTCGTTGTCATACTCAAGTGTGACTTTTATTCCCTTTTCACTTTCAAACTCTTCTATAATTTCCCTACCCATGGTAGCTCTCCAAAGCAGTTTTTAAACATTTTAACAGTAAATTTATATCATTTTCGGTATGTTTGTATGAAATTGTTATACGAAGTCTTGAGCTTTTTTTCGGAACTGTTGGAGGTCTTATAGCCTGAACAAACAGTCTGTTTTTAAGCAGGTAATCTCTGACAAAAAGGGCTTTCTTTTCTTCTTCTACTATAAGGGTCAGGATAGGTGTTCCGTAGTATCTGATAGGAATGCCAGCATCCTTTGCTTTTTTAACTAAAAATCTGGTAAGCCTGAACAGCTTTTCTCTTCTGAAAGCTTCCTGAGATAATTTTTTCATGTTTACCAGTGATACAAAATTTTGAAGGGGAGACAGGGCTGTTGAAAAAATCTGTGTTCTCATTCTGTTAATCAGATATTCTATCAGTGTTTTACTTCCGCATATAAATGCTCCGTAGCTTCCTGCTGCTTTTGAGAGGGTTCCTACCTGTATAACATTCCCCTCAGGCTCCATCCCAAAATGAAACAGTGTGCCTCTTCCACCCCCCAATATTCCTGTTGAGTGGGCGTCGTCTATTATGATAACTGCCCTGTATCTGTCAGCTAAAGTTTTCAGCTCTCTGTAGTTTACAATATCTCCTTCCATGCTGAATACACCATCGGTAACAATAAACTTTGCCCCTCTGCAGTTTGTTTTTTTTAGTTTATCTTCAAGGTCGTTCATGTCGTTGTGTCTGTAGATAATCTTTTTGGCCTTTGACAGCCTTACTCCGTCAATAATTGATGCGTGATTGAGCTGGTCTGAGAATATAATGTCTTCTTCTGTTGCTAATGCCTGCAACAGTCCTGTGTTGGCAAGGTATCCACTACCAACAACGAGACAGCTTTCTGTTTTTTTAAAGTGGGCAATAAATTCCTCCAAATCTTTCTGCACCTGCGTATAACCTGAAATGAGAGCAGATGCACCGCTTCCAACAGACAGTCTGCTTATGTTTTCACACACAGCTTTTTTTGTTTCTAAATCATCTTTAAGTCCCAGATAGTCGTTAGAAGAAAAATCAATAACATCTTCAGGAAGTATGACTCTTTCTCTGTAGAGATTTTTATTTTTAATCTCTTTAAGCTCTTTCTTAAGTTTTTCTAAAAAGTCCATAAACTTTTGGTCAGCCTTCCCTTTTAACAAAGTTTTTAAAGTTTTCAAGCAGTTTTAAACCTGCCTTCTGGCTTTTTTCAGGATGGAACTGGACAGCCCATATGTTATCTTTCTGGACGGCTGAGCAGAAATTTACTATGTAGTCTGTAATAGATGCTGTATCTTTTTCATCTTGTGGAACAGCATAAAAAGAGTGGACAAAGTAGTAGTATTCACCATCTTTTATACCTGAAAACAGGCCTTCTTTCTGTTTTATCCACACCTGATTCCATCCCATGTGTGGGACTTTATAGCCTTCTCTGTTTTCAAATCTGACCACCTTTCCTTTTAGAACTCCCAGTCCTTCGTGTTCTCCAAACTCATACCCATACTCAAATAGTATCTGAAGACCGAGGCATATGCCAAGATATGGTTTACCTTCATTTATGGCAGACAGAACAGGTTGCAGAAGGTTAAGTCTATCTAAGTTGTGCATAGCATCTCCAAAAGCTCCAACACCGGGAACAACGATACCTTTTGCATTTTTTATCTCTTCAGGTTTTGATGAAACTTTCACATCCAAACCAACCTTTTCAAGGGCTTTTGCAACACTCCTCAGATTACCCATGCCGTAATCAACAACAGTAATCATTCCATACCCTCTTTAAGCTGTTTAGTCAGATTTTTTATTCCTTCTAAATCTCCTTTTCCCTGTAGTTTAACAACTGCACTGCCTACGATAATACCATCTGCAATCTTAGATAATCTTTCTGTATGTTCTTTCTTAGAAACACCAAATCCAACAGCCACTTTTTTCCCTGTTATCTTTTTTATTTGTTTTACTTTTTTTTCAAGTTCTTCCCATGGAAGAGTTTCCCTTTCTCCTGTTATTCCTGTCAGAGAGACATAATATATAAAGCTGTCGCTCATACTGCCAATGATTTTTATTCTTTTCTCGTGAGATGTTGGAGCAAGTAGAAATATAGTTTCTAAATCTTTGCTGTTGGCAACATTTTTAAAGTTTTCAGCTTCTTCTGGTGGAAGGTCTGGAACAATAAAACCATCAATTCCGTTTTCTTTTGCAAGGGTGCAGAATTTCTCTTCTCCCATAACAAATATGGGGTTGTAATAAGTCATAAGTATTAGTGGAACATCTGGATACTTATCTTTTATACGGGAACATATCTGGAAGACATTTACAGGAGTTATACCGTCTTTAACTGCCTTTTCATGGGCAACCTGTATTGTGGGACCGTCGGCAACAGGGTCAGAAAACGGCAGACCCACCTCTAATATGTCTGCCCCTGCCTCAATCAGTGTAGAGGCTGCCTGAATGCTTGTTTCTATAGATGGGTATCCAGCCATAAAGTAACATATAAGGGGTTTCTTTTCCTCAAATCTTCTTTTAATCAAAGACAACTTCTCTCCTCAAACCTGTAACTTTGTTCTCATTAAATTTTATAGAAAAATTTTCTTTTTCAAAACTGTTTTTTACTGGTTAGGTGTTCACCATGTATTGAACCGATACACCCCCTTGACACAGACAGAAACTGGATATAAACTATTTAATCCAGAAAGTGGCCAGGTAGCTCAGTTGGTAGAGCACGCGGCTGAAAACCGCGGTGTCGGCGGTTCGATTCCGCCCTTGGCCACCATTAAAAAAATCTCCTATTCTGAATCTGTATCAGTTTTTTAATATTTCACCTAATCTTTGCTGTATTGAAGACTGTCCTATTGAGGTTTGTGGAATACAGATGTTGCGGTAAGGTAAAGAGCTGTTTTGTATTGATGAAGAAGTGAACTACCCTTGACTAAAGTCAAGGGCTTCACAGGGAGTTTGCTTACTTAATGTAAGCCTTATCCCTGACAGGTGGTCACCACACCTTACTACCCCTATCTGTCCATATATTTGGACAGACTCACGGCTACTTTTAAGTTTTCCAAATACTCTTATTCTTATAGTTTGCCTTAATCCTGTAATGTAGTCGTGGAAACTCTTTTTAAACTTTTTAAGTATATTCCTTGCTCCATTTACATCTGCATTGATTACCACTAATATGCTCTTAAACAATCCTCTATACTTCCTCGCTTCAGGTGTGTAATTTTCTTTTGAAACAGTCTGTTTAATTAAACTGTCCACACCTGAAGTATAGCTCTCATCTACAAGTATTGTTTTTATTCCATATTCACTTGCTTTATATTCTATCTGCTTTGATACTCTACCGTGTGGCAGTAAACTTAACATCTGGTCTATTATGCTTGATAGTTTACTTTCTTTATTTTTACTTTCTTGTAATTTGCCTATTACTATAGTTGAAACATTGTATTTTTTAGCAAGTTCTACAATCAGATTTGAAACTTTATGACTAAAATCTCTTATTAGGTTGTTTATTCTTTTTTGTATCCTATGGAGTACTTTATCTACTCTATTAGTTGGTAATCCCTTGTTTAATAGGTTATCTCTTTTCTTTTGCCATTTAGCTAATTTCTTTAGGTATTTTCTTAATATAGACTGTATTCCTTTGCCATCCATTATATAGCTTATTGGCTGGTTTTCCATTACTATAGTGGCAAAGTTTGATACTCCATAATCTATTGCAAGTATTTTATCTGTTTGTGGTTTTAATTCCTCTATTTCTTTCTCATATACGATGTTTAGCCTGTAAGTAATGTTTCCATATGCTTTGTATGGGATTATCTGGATGTTTAAAATCTTTAACTTACTTAAGTCTAACCCTGTTTTTATAGTTAGATAGTCTATATCTATGCTGTGTTTTTCTTTTAAGTGCTGTTTTAGCTCTTTTGATATAGATAGTTTTATGATGTTCCCTTTTATCTTAAATCCTGTTTTATCATATATTACTGGTCTGTGTGGTGATTTTTTCTTATTGTATTTTGGTGGTTTTACTGGTGATGGATATTTTTCTGGTGCTTGTAAGAATTTAAAAAAGTTTTGCCAACCTCTTGATAGCTCATCTAATACTATTTGTGCTGTTCTGCTTTGTAGTGATTTTTTGTGCATAGATGTATCTTTTAGCTTGTTGTATAGGTCATATTGGTTAGGTTTTGCAAGTTTGTTTTTTACAAGGTAGTTTGCTTCATTCCAAAGTTTTCCTGCGTGATAGGTTAGATATCCTAATATTACTTGTGTTGTTTGGTCTATATTATTCAACTCTATCCTTAAGCTTCTTTTTACTTTCCTTGACATTCCTGTATATACCTTTTTATTGTATCTGCTGATACATTTCCAGCAGTTCCTAAATAGTAAGAGGGTGTCCACAAATGTCCTTTCCTAAACTGCTTTTTCAACTGTGGAAACTCTTTAAAGAGTTTTCTTGCAGTTATTCCCTTAAACAGCTTAACTAATGTTGCAGGTGCATATTTAGGTGGGGCTGATACAAACAGATGTATATGGTCTGGCATTATTTCCAATGCTAATATATCAAAACCATACTCATCGGCTATTTCAAAAATTAACTCTTTCAATCTTTCCTCAACCTTACCTTTTAAAACAGGTTTTCTATATTTTGGTATCCAAACTATATGGTAAGCTGTTTGCCATTTAGAATGCTTATTACTCTTTATTTCAACCATACTATTATGGTATGGTAAAGACACGAGCAAGCCTTTTAAGTTAAAACTGAAAAAAAAACGCTAAAACGAATTTACGGCTTACGCCGTTTCGCCTGTATCCCATTGCTAAAGCAATGGGTTTTAGGCGAAAAATTTTTCTATAAAAGGGAGGAATGTAACTTCCCCCTTATCCTTTTTACTTTTCAGGTAGAGCCTCAGGAGTTTTCAGTTTTATGATATGTTTTGTTCCGTCTTCCTGAATCACTTCAACTGTTTTTAAGCCATCAACGTCTTCATCAACGTATATCTCAACAGGCTTGTGTATCAGATGGTCGTGTCTTTCCGCTGCCACTTCAAACTCGTCGTCTTTTGGGTCATAAGATAATCCAACAAGGGGTTGCCACCATGTTTCTACCTGGTCTCCAATCTCTTCATTTACAATTTCTATCTGCACTTCTTTAGCTGAAATCTGTCCCTCCCTATACTTCTTGTCAAATTCATTAAAATAGCTTTCCCATTCTGACTTTTCTAATTTTTTTACAGCCATTTTCAGCCCTCCTTGTGATTTTTTTTATCCATTATAATTTATGCATTAAATAATATTATTTCCTATAAAAGGATTTACAAGGTTAGTGATGAGGATAAAAAAACTTCCAGAAGAAGTTATTAATAAGATTGCAGCTGGTGAAGTTGTTGAAAGACCTGCAAGTGTGTTAAAAGAACTGATAGAAAATTCGTTAGATGCTAAAGCAACCCGCATAGAAATTAATGTTGAAAAAGGTGGAAAAAAACTTATTGAAGTTAAGGATAACGGAACAGGAATTTATCCAGAAGATATTTTAGAAGCTGTAAGAAGGTATTCCACAAGTAAGATTTACCAGATTGACGACCTTTTTTCAGTGAACAGTTATGGATTTAGAGGAGAAGCTCTTTCCAGTATATCCTCTGTATCACGATTTTATCTTATTTCCAGACACAAAGATTTTACCTTAGGAAAAGAACTATATGTTGAGGGAGGAGAGATTAAACATTTTTCTGATGTTGGAGCCCCTCAGGGAACAACAGTTAGAGTAAAGGACATATTTTTTAATCTTCCTGTAAGGGAGAGATTTTTAAAGTCTGAGAAAACAGAGTTAAAACACATAATGGAAGTATTTATAAGATATGCTATCTATCACAATAACGTTTACTTTAGATTTTCTGTTAACGGTAAAACTCAGTATGTTTTATCTCCAGAAAGCACAGAGGGAAGGATAAGAAGACTTTTCCCACAGATAGAAGATATGATTTATTTTGAAAATGAAGACAAAACAGGAAAATGTTACGGTTACTTATCTTCAGACTATGCTGTTGGGAAGGGTTACATATATGTAAATGGAAGACCTGTTAAGAACAAATCTCTTTTGAGACTGATAAAGTCTAAAGTAGGTCATAACTTTTTTGTTCTTTTTTTAGAACTTCCCCCTTATTTTGTAGACCATAATGTCCACCCTGCAAAAATAGAAGTGAAGTTTAGAAAAGAAAAACCTGTCTACCAGTTAGTCAAAAAATCGTTAGAATCTTTAGAAAAGCCAAACATAACATTTCAGATTAAACAGAAAAAAAGAGAATATAACTCTGAATTTAAAATTCTTGGACAGATTGAAAACACATTTATAGTTGCTTACTGCTGTGGAGATGTTTATTTTGTAGACCAACACATAGCAAGCGAAAGGATTTTTTATGAGATTTTGAGGAGAAGGTTTAGAAGTGGGAATATTCCTTCATCAAATAACAGTAATTTAAAAATAAAACTTGACAGATACCAGATTGAAAAGCTGTCTTCTTTAAAGGATTATTTAGAAAGATTAGGAATAAAGTTTGGCATAGAAAAAGAAGGCATATTGATAAAAGGTTTTCCTATAAACATAGGAGAAAAAAAAGTAAAAGATTTTATACTCAACATATTAGAAAGTGATTTTATAGATGCAGAAATTGATGCTTTTATTGGAGAGATAGCCTGCGGAAGTTCTGTAGAAGCAGGAGACATTTTAGAGGATAAGGAAGCTCAAGAACTGCTTAAACTATGGATAGAGACAGACAATCCTAACTTATGTCCCCACGGCAGACCTATATATTATAAAATTTCCATTGACGAAATTAAAAGGAAGGTAGGAAGAAAATGATAGATAAAGCTCTGAAAAAAAAGGAAGAGATTATAAAAAATTACTTTGATAAAAAATATCAGATAATTCAGATGCACAGGTCTGGAGCTACAGGCCTTGAGGTAGTAAGAGCTTTGTCTGACCTCACTGATGAGACAATAAAAGAGCTTGTAAAGATGTCCTTTCCTGAAATAAACAAAATATGCATTGTTGTTTTAGGGGGATATGGTAGAAGGGAGCTGTGTTTTAAGTCAGATATAGATATATCTTTAGTGTTTGATACTGACGACTTTGAAAGTTTGAAGGAAGGGATAGAAACATTTTACTACGCACTTTTAGACCTGAAGGTTGATATTGGATTTTCTCCAAGGGACATAAAAACATTCCTTGAACTCTCAAAAGAAGATTTAACTGTAGCAACATCCCTTCTTCAAGGGAGATTTATTGCAGGGAATAAGGAAATATATAACGACCTTATAAAAAGATTCAAGAGATTAATAAGAAGGAAAAAGTCTGCATACATTGATGCAACGCTCAGAGCAAGAAAAATGAGATACCAGAGAACAGGTTCTACCATATACATGATGGAACCACATGTTAAAGAAGGAGAAGGGGGACTGAGAGATTTTCATGAGGTATTCTGGATAGCAAGGGTTTTAGATGACGTTCCTGACTACAAATATTTTGTGGACAAAAACATAATACTGGAGGAAGAGTATCAGGAATTAATTCGTGCCTATAACTTTTTACTCCGTCTTAGAAATGAGATGCACCTGATATGCAACAAAAGATGTGATGTTTTGGTTAGACCCCTTCAGGAAGAAGTGGCAAAGAAACTTGGATATGTCCAGCATCCCTACGACCAGGAAAGCCTCAGGGAAAGCGTTGAAAAGATGATGAGGCTTTACTATCTATACGCAAAATCTATAAACACCATAACAAAAAGGATACTAAAAGCTCTCACAGAAGAAGAAGAGTTAGAGATATTTGAGCCTATTGATGCTGTGTTTTCAAGAACAACAATGGAGATAGATGTATTCAACAGAGAGAAATTTGAAAAGGATTTCAGAAATGTCTTAAAAGCATTTTTATACTACAAAGAATATAATCTAGACTTTTCCTCAGAGTTAGAGTTTCTCATAAGAAAACACGAAGAGAAAATCAGAGAACACAGAGAAGACCCTGAAATAAGGAAAATGGTTCAGAAGCTTTTTTCCGACCCAAATAACCTTGCAAAAACTCTCAGGAAGATGCAGGACTTCTATGTATTGGACGACCTCATACCTGAGTTTGGTTATCAGAGATGCCACTTTCAGTATGATGCATACCACAAATACACCACTGATGCCCATGCAATAAAGGCAGTTGAAGAGTTAGAAAGTCTAAAAAAGGTTGACCATCCCCACAGAAAGATGATGTATGAGCTTTTCAAAGAGATAGAGAGAGTTGACCTTTTAACCTGGGCTGTTTTCCTCCACGACATCGGCAAGGGTCATAAGACAGACCACTGCGTTTTAGGAGCAAAGATGGCAAAAGAGATAATGCTCAGATTTGGTTATCCAAAAAGAGATGCTGAAATAGTCAGCTTTCTTGTTCTGCACCACTTAGATATGGCGAAAATATCACAGAGAAGAAACATGAACGAACCAAAAGTGATAAACGATTTTGCAAAAACGATAAAGAACAAAGAGCTTCTAAAGATGCTTACAGTCCTTACGTGGTGCGATGCCAATGCAGTAGGTCCAAACATATGGAACGACTGGAAGAACGCACTTCTGTGGGAACTTTATGATAAAACTTTAGAGGTTCTTGAACAGAAAGTTTCTTATGAAGAGATACATCACAGAAGGTTTGCTGAGAAAAAAGAGAAACTCAGGGCTATTTTAGAAGTAGAGTTTGGAAAAGAAAGGGCAGAGTTTCATATGGAAAGATTTTCAGACTACTATGTGATGTCAACACCTATTGACGACATTGTAAAACATCTCAAGATGGAAGAATTACTCTTCAGGACAGGGAAACCCCAGTTTTACTTTGAAAAAAAATACGGTATTGGATTTTCAGAGCTTCTGATTGTTTTAGACAGCAAAAAAATAAAAAATCCACTTTTAGTTGTTACAGGTATCATATCTTACATGGGAATAAACATACTCTCTGTTTACAGTTATATGAGGAAGGACGGTATTGTTGTTATTGACCTTCAGATTTCAACGTCTTCCCTTGAAGTGGTGGAGGACAAAAAGTTTGAGCAGTTTAAACAGCTGTTTAATCAGTACATAAAAGGGGAAATAACTTTAGAGGAATTGTCAAAAAAGAGAAATGTTATGTTCAAAGCTTCAGTAATACCCCCTCCAACATTTGTCAAAGTTGATAACGAGATGTCAGAAGTCTACACAATATTTGACATATCTGGAGAAGACAGAGTTGGATTGTTGTTTGACATATTCAAAGTGTTTGCCATGTATGACCTTTATGTTCATATAGTAAAAGTAGTTACGCAGGGAGAGAGAATAAGAGATGCATTTTACGTCAGAACAAAAGATAAAAAGAAGATAACAGACGAAAAGCTTATTGAAGAAATAAAGGAAAAACTGCTCGCTGTCATTAAAGCGGACTAAAATATACCCTCTGAAAAGCCTGTAAAATCTTATGTTTAGAGAAGATATGAGTATAACTTAATCATATTTTATATGTAAGCTTATTGCATTTTTTCCAAAAAAAGAATATAATATTTAATAACTAAAGAAAATAAAGAAGGAGGTAGAGCAGGATGGCTAAAATCAAACCTCTCTACGATAGAGTAGTTGTAAAACCAGCAGAAGAGGCTGAAGAAAAAACACCATCAGGTATTATCATTCCAGACACAGCTAAAGAAAAACCATCAGAAGGTGAAGTTGTGGCTGTAGGAGAAGGAAGACTCCTTGAAAATGGAGAAATCAAACCTCTCAAAGTAAAAGTAGGAGATAAAGTAATCTACAGCAAGTATGCAGGTAATGAGTTTGTTGTTGATGGGGAAGAACTTATTGTTCTCAGAGAAGACGATATTCTTGCAATAATTGAACAATAAAAAAATAAAGGAGGTGGAAATAGATGGCAGGAAAAATGATTGTTTATGGAGAAGAAGCAAGGGCAAAACTGAAAGCAGGTGTTGATAAATTAGCAAATGCTGTTAAAGTTACCCTTGGTCCCAGAGGAAGAGAGGTTATCTTAGAGAAAAAGTGGGGTTCACCATCTGTAACAAAAGATGGTGTTTCTGTTGCAAAAGAAATAGAGCTGACAGACCCACTTGAAAACATGGCAGCACAGCTTGTAAAAGAGGTTGCATCAAAAACAGCTGATGTTGCTGGAGATGGAACAACAACAGCTACAATTCTTACACAGGCTATATACGCAGAAGGTCTGAAAGCAATTGCATCAGGAGCAAACCCAGTATACGTAAAAAGAGGAATAGATGAAGCTGTTAAAATAGTTGTTGAAGAACTGAAAAAAATGTCAAAAGAAGTTAGCGGAAGGACAGAGATAGAACAGGTTGCAACAATATCAGCAAACAACGACCCTGAGATTGGAAAAATCATAGCCGATGCTATGGAGAAAGTTGGAAAAGATGGAGTAATCACAGTTGAAGAAGCAAAAGGAGCAGAAACTGTTCTTGAAACAACAGAAGGTATGCAGTTTGATAGAGGATATCTCTCACCATACTTTGTAACAAATCCAGAAAAAATGGAAGCTGTTCTTGAAAACCCATACATCCTGATTTATGAAAAGAAAATATCTAATATCAGAGAACTCCTCCCAGTTTTAGAAAAAGTTGTTCAAACAAACAGACCACTGCTTATAATAGCTGAAGATGTTGAAGGAGAAGCACTTGCAACACTTGTTGTAAACAACATAAAAGGTGTCCTGAAAGTATGTGCTGTTAAAGCTCCAGGATTTGGAGAAAGAAGAAAGGCAATGCTTCAGGACATTGCAATACTCACAGGTGGACAGGCTATAACAGAAGACCTTGGAATTAAACTTGAAAATGTAGACCTTGATATGCTTGGACAGGCTGATAAGGTTGTTGTGGACAAGGATAACACAACAATTGTAGGTGGAAAAGGAAATCCAGAAGACATAAAAGCAAGAATTGAGCAGATTAAAGCCCAGATAGAGACAACAACATCAGAGTATGACAGAGAAAAACTGCAGGAGAGACTTGCTAAACTCTCTGGTGGTGTTGCAATCATAAAAGTCGGTGCTGCAACAGAAGCAGAGATGAAAGAGAAAAAAGACAGGGTAGATGACGCAGTTCATGCAACAAAAGCAGCTGTAGAGGAAGGAATTGTTCCTGGTGGTGGAGTGGCACTGCTGAGAGCTGCAAAAGCACTGTGTGACCTTAAAGAGGAAAACCCAGACAAAAAGTGGGGAATAGACATAGTCAAAAAGGCATGTCAGGTTCCACTGAAACAGATAGCAACAAATGCAGGATTTGAAGGCTCTGTAATCATAGAAAAAGTAAAAGCCAACGAGAACACAAATTACGGTTTTGACGCTGCAACAGGTGAATATGTAGATATGATGGAAGCAGGAATTATAGACCCAACAAAAGTTGTGAGAACAGCAATACAGAATGCAGCATCTATAGCAGGAACAATGCTTACAGCTGAAGCTCTCGTTGCTGAAATTCCAGAAAAAGAAGAAAAAACACCGGGAGCTGGAATGGAAGGAATGGGAGACATGGGATTCTAAAATCCCGTTAATCAGAAAACCACAGCCCCCTTTAAGGGGGCTTTTTTATTTTCTGCACATTTTAAAGTCAGTTATCTGTTTTATGCATACATTTTGTGCAAACATCTCTTCAATTATCGTATTATTTCCTGATAGAAAATTTAAACTGTATTGAGTTTTCAGTATTCTTCTATTTTGGCACAGTATTTGTATTTTATAACACAAGCAAATATTACAGGAGGTTTGGGTATGAAAAAGGTTGAGGCTATTATTAAGCCTTTTAAACTTGATGAAGTTAAGGATGCCATCTCTGAACTGGGGAATTTTGGTATTACAGTTACAGAAGTAAAAGGTTTCGGAAGACAGAAAGGTCATACAGAGCTTTACAGAGGGGCAGAATATGTAATTGACTTTCTCCCAAAAATAAAGGTGGAAGTTGTAGTTGACGACTCAATGGTTGAAAAAATTGTGGAAGCAATTATGAACGCAGCAAGGACAGGAAAAGTGGGAGATGGAAAAATTTTTATCGTTCCTGTTGAAGATGCTATCAGAATAAGAACTGGAGAGAGAGGAACAGAAGCTTTATAAAAAAAATTTATAGTATAAAAGGAGGTTTAGAATGAAAACAAAACTGGCAGGTATTTTATCTATGCTTATTCCAGCTGTTGCTTTTGCAGGGGAACAGAAGATTGATACAGGTGATACTGCATGGATGATTACAGCAACAGCATTTGTTGTTTTAATGACAGTAGGTGGTCTGATACTGTTCTACGGCGGTATGACAAGGTCAAAAAACATAGTAAACACAGTTATGATGGTGTTAACCTCTTATGCAGTTGCGATAATTGTGTGGACTCTCTGGGGATATTCCCTTGCCTTTTCAGACGGTGAAGGAGCTCTATACGCAATAGTTGGAGACCTTAGGTATTTCTTGTTGAACGGTATTGATTACACTCAGGTTAGCGGTGTTGGGGCATTTCCAGAATGGGTGTTTATAGCATTCCAGTCTACATTTGCAGCTATCACTATAGCCCTTGCATCAGGTGCAGTAATTGAAAGGATGAAGTTTTCCACGTGGATTGTATTTACTGCTTTGTGGATAACATTTGTTTATGCTCCTATAGCCCACGTCGTGTGGGGTGGAGGTTTCCTGTTTGATGCAGGAGCTTTAGATTTTGCAGGTGGAACAGTCGTTCACATTAATGCTGGTGTAACAGGACTTGTCCTTGCAATTCTCCTTGGAAAAAGAAAAGATTACAAAAAGACAGCAATACTTCCATCTTCTGTTGTTCTGACAGCCCTTGGAGCTGGACTGCTCTGGTTTGGATGGTTTGGTTTTAACGCAGGCTCAGCATTTGGAGCAAATGAAGTTGCAGGGGTTGCTCTCCTTACAACAAATATTGCAACAGCAGCAGGTGTCCTTGCATGGATAGTAATGGAGTGGATTACAGCCAAAAAACCAACACTCCTTGGGGGAGCATCTGGAGCTATAGCAGGACTGGTTGCAATCACACCAGCAGCAGGATTTGTCAGCCCTGCAGGAGCAATAGTTATAGGGCTTGTGGCAGGTGTAATAGGATGGTTTGGGGTGTTTGTTCTTAAAAAAGCCCTTGGCTACGATGACTCCCTTGATGCCTTTGGTGTTCACGGGCTTGCAGGAATGTGGGGAGCTATTGCAACAGGATTCTTTGCCCTCCAATCCCTTGCGTGGGACGGTTCTCCACTACAGAATGGAGATAGAATGGGACAGATAATTGTTCAGATTGAATCTGTAATATTTACAGTGGTATTTACAGCTGTTATGACAGCTATACTGTATTTTATTTCTTCCCTTGTTACTGGTGGTGCAAGGGTTGACGAAGAAACAGAAACCATGGGACTTGATGAGGCAACCCACGGTGAAAGAGGATTTAATATTTAAAAAATAGGGGCTTTTGCCCCTTTTTCTGATATATTAATATAAAAACATAAAAGAAAGGAGGTTTTCAGATGAAAAAAGTGTTATCACTGGCAGCAGCAGGTCTGATTGCTGCAGGGACAGCAAAAGCAGGAACCATTACTGTTGCAAACTCTGATATTGAGATGTCAGGAGGTGTAACGGCAGGTTACTTTTACACAACAAACATTGGAAATAATAACAATGACTATTTTACTGTTTCCACATTTGCTGTTGATTTAACTTCAAAAATCAACTCTATGATAGGGTTTACTGCAAGCTTTGGTCAGACAAAACAGCCAGACCTTTTAGCTCCATTACCAAATCCGGGGTTTGGTGTTGAATACAGCTGGGTATCAATCAGACCTATTGAAGGACTGACTATTGATGCAGGACTTCTGCTTACAAACATAGGATACGAGCTTTACCACACTTACGACAATAAAAACTACATGTTTGGTCTTGTGTGGTGGGCACAGCCTGTAACATATCCTGGTGCAAGAGTAACTTACTCTGTTGCTGAGGGAATAGACGTTTATGCTGAGTATACACAGGATACAAGGGACTCTTTTGCAGTTGGTTCTTTAGGTGAGATTAACGGAATAAGCTATGCTATTTCCTATTTTGATTATGCAGCATCTAAAAATCTTGTAGATTTTGTTCTCAGCACATCAGTTGAAGGAATAGATTTGGGAGTAAACTTTGATTACCAGTGGCTTGATGATACAGCAAAAACTCCGGGAAATGACGATTCAGCTTACGGTATAGCACTGTATGCTTCTGCAAAAGTTGACGTATTTGAAATACCTGTGAGAATTGAATATGTAAACGATGGAACAAGTGGTATTTACGGTGTTGCAGGAGACGATGCCTGGTCTTTCACTATTACTCCAACATACAGACCATCTAAAAACACTTACGTGAGAGCTGAGTTTGCATATGTAAACACTGACAAGAAAGGATTTACAGACGACAAAGGGAACTCTAAAGACAGCAGAACATCTATTGGTGTAGAAGCAGGATTTATGTTCTAAAAACCAAAGGGGCTTTTTAGCCCCTTTTTATTATGGAAAAGTTTTTTGTATGGGTTTTTCTGTTTTTATCATCAGGAATAATCTTTTCTAAACTTTACTTTCTAAATCTGCCTGTTTTTCTCCCTGTTTTGTTGCTTATTTTTTCTTTTTTGTTTTTCAAAACAAATTTATTTATTCCAGTCTTCTTTTTTTCTGTTTTTGCCCTTGGTCTGTCAATAGGAAAATACGAGAGATTAGAAGATAAATTCTACAGAAACAGTTTTATCGGTTGTATCACTACTTCTGTTCCCTATGTTTCTGACAGGTTTACAGCTTTTGATTGTTATGTTGTTCAGACAGACAGAAAAGAACTGCTCCACAAAACAGTTAAAGTTTACCTGAAAGGTGAAAACAGGGAAGTTTTTTTAGGCTCTTCTGTCTACTTTTTTGGGAAGATAAACATATCTGACGGATATATAAAAACTTATCCTTATAAATATTTTTCCCAGATAAATAACAGCAGTAATCCTTTTTACATCGTTTACTGGCTGAAAAACAGGCTAATTGAGAATTACCAGAAACAGTCTTACAGCGACGAAACGTTCCGTCTTGGACTTGCCCTTGTTTTTGGAGAGAAGGGTTATTTAGGTAGAGAAAAGGAAGAATTTATTAATGCAGGAACATCCCATTTGCTTGCCATATCAGGTATGCACGTTGGAATAATTCTTCTGACTTTGCTGTTTATTTTCAGATTTAACAGGAGGTTTTCATATTACACCTCTTTAGTTTTTCTGTCTGTTTATCCCCTGTTTACAGGACTTCACATACCTGTTGTGAGGGCTTCCTTTTTAGGTATTTTATACGTCATCTCTAAGCTAAAATATCTGAAAGTAAACCCCTTAAATTTGCTGTTTTTTGTTGGATTTGTTGTTCTGCTGTTTTCTCCAGACTCCCTTTTCAGTGTCAGCTTTCAGCTCTCATTCATTGCAGTTTTAGGTCTTATCCTTTATTCAGACCTGTTAAACGTCAGGCATAAAAATGTGGCTGTCAGATACTCAGTCAGCAGTTTTTTAATGTCTGTTATTGCTGTTTTATTTACGGCTCCAGTAATTCTTTACTACTTTGGCAAGTTTTCTCTCACAACAATTATTGCAACGCCGATTTTAGTTTTGTTTCTCTTTCCGTATCTGTTTCTGTCTGTTTTTAATCTTTTTTCCTTTTTTGCTTTTTCTCCTGCTGTGTATCTGATGGATTTTTTAGGAAAGTTATTTATTGATATAAACAGCTTTTTTGCAAACTGGAATTTTGTCCATTACGGCTTTTCCCCTTCTGTATTTTCTGTCATTACTTATATTTTTCTGATGATAGCAGTTGCGTTATCTAAAATAAATGTTTCTCATAAATTATTTATTTCTACTGCTATGTTTTTTGTGTTTTTAAACTTTTCAAGGTCTTCATCTGACCAGTGGGAGATACACGTTTTTAAGGGAAATAGATATCCTGATTTTGCTGTTATTTCTCCTTATGGGGAGTGTTTTTTTAAAGGATTTAGCAGAAGGTTAAAAACAGTTATGGATAAGAGGGGATGTAGAAAGAGATTTATGATAAATTACGACTATAATGCAGTAAATCAGGTAAAATTTGATAAGGGTAGTGTTGTTATAAATGGAGTAAAGTATAAATTAGAAAACAGTAATTACATATTTTATCCTGCTCCTGAAAAATAAAGATAAGAAAAGTATATAGCAGCCATTATTGACAGGATAAGCACTAATTTTGATACAAGTCTGAGGGTCATTCCAACAACTCTGAGGAAAATA
>Ga0256833_1001451_pt1 | contig 17488 bp, 15 predicted proteins | sample 356284metaG_FD_190535 | JGI IMG/M metagenome (GOLD analysis project Ga0256833, IMG submission 190535) | Hydrothermal vent microbial communities from Mid Atlantic Ridge, Atlantic Ocean - 356-284 | ecosystem: Environmental > Aquatic > Marine > Hydrothermal vents | place: Atlantic Ocean: Mid... | reverse complement strand
TATCATAGCCGTGAGAGTTTGCCATAGGTACCTCCTTTAGAAAGACTACTCCGGCTATAATAGCCTATTTGTTTGAGGTGTCATCTAAAAGTGAAGGCGATGTGGTGGTATCTCTATCAGGTAGGAAGGCTTTTAGGTGCCCCTTTTTATTTGCTTGCGCACTTAAACGCCAAAAGGCGTCCTCTCTTACGTGCTCGATTTTCTCCTCCTAAAATTTCCGCTGTAAGAGTAATTTGGATCCACACCCTCTCCGTGGGAGAGGTAAATGCCTCTTTATCTCTTCTTAAAGCTCTAAAAGAGGAATTTCCTGCATACTTTTTGGTCTTTACCGTGGCCACCTCAAGCGGCTATGATTTGGCGTGCCAAAAGGCCCGGGGGCTTGCCGATCTTATCTGGCCTGGTCCTCTTGATTTGCCGCTTTTGGCTTCAAAATACATTTCTCACTTTCACCCAGAGGCCTTCATTTTGGTAGAAACAGATCTCTGGCCAGGAATCCTTTGGGAACTTAAAAAAAGTAGGGTTCCTATCCTCTGGGCAAATGCTGCTTTGTCCTCCCGTGCTTGTAATAGACTTCAAAAAATTAAGCCCCTTTCAGAACTTCTCTTGGGCCCTTTTGATTTTATCGCAGCGGCCACCAAAGGTGATGCCGAACGCCTTCAAAAACTGCTTCCTTCAAAGGAGATTTCATATTTTGGTAACTTGAAATTTGAAATTCCTCCCCCTTCTGAAAAAGAAGTTAAAAGGCTTTCCCAAGAAATTTCTCCTTTTTTAAAAAGGCCGCTTCTTGTCTGCGGTTCTACTCATCCCGGAGAGGAAGAGATGATTTTGAAGGCCTTTAAAGATAAGAAAGTGGGTCTTCTCCTTTGTCCACGGGATCCTTCCAGGGCCTTAGAATTGCTTGAGCTGGCAAAGAAAATGGGTTTAAAAGCCTCCTTGAGAAGTAAACCTCACACTTGCGAAGTAATGGTAGTAGACACCTTGGGAGAGTTGAGATCCCTTTATGGTCTTGGGGATGTGGCCTTTGTCGGGGGCACTTTGGTTCCGGTAGGGGGGCACAACCTGCTTGAACCCCTGCAACATGGTTTGCCAGTGCTCTTCGGTAGCTATTTGGAGAGTGTATCAGACCTTGCCGAAATTATTTTAAAGGCGGGGGTGGGCTTTCAAGTAAAGGACCCCTTTTCTTTGTTTAAGGCCTTCTCCCAGGCTTTAAAAATCAAAAAAGAAAAATCTTTCTCCGGGGCCTTGAAAGTTTGCCAACTTTTTGAAAATGTTAGTACGAAATATGTCGAAATTTTAAAAAAGATGCTAAATAATCAGTTCTTTTGAAATTTTAGGCAAAAATTTTTTGTTATGGATTCTGAAAGTTTTGGATTAAAGGTATTGACAGAAAGGAAAAAATCTTTTAGTTATCGAGTCAAAATTGCGATTAGGGTGGACAACAATTTGGTTCCCCTGTGGGTCCACCCCCTCAATCTCCACCCTCAGACGACCAGATACCCACCTCCATCCCTCTTTTGGCCCACAGGGGGCCTTTCTTTCTTGACGAAATCTTCAGGAAGATTACCTTTTTACCGAAACTTATAGGGGTGGGCGGAGGAAATGCCGAAAGATTATTACAAAATATTAGGGGTTTCCCGTAATGCTAGCCAAGAAGAGATAAAAAGGGCCTATCGTCGTTTGGCCCTTAAATATCATCCTGATCGCAATAAAGGTAATAAAGAAGCCGAAGAAAAATTTAAAGAGATAAATGAGGCTTATGCGGTTTTGTCTGATCCTGAAAAACGTCGTCAATATGATCAGTTCGGATCTACTGAATTTCATCGACGTTTCTCTCAAGAAGATATTTTTCGTGATTTTGATTTCGAAAGCATTTTTAAGGACTTAGGTATAGGTTTTGATTTAGGAAGTTTCTTTGGTTTCGGGGGTGTTAGAGGACGGCGGAAGACTTTTCACTTTGATCTGGGTGATCTTTTTAGTCAGGTCTTTGGAACCTCTCCCCGTGAAGATTGGTTTGAGGATACTCGGCACAGGAGCTATCGAGAAGAAAAAGCTTCTCCTACTGGAGATATAGTATTAGAACTCCCTGTAACTCTAGAAGAAGTAGCCTCTGGGGCAGAAAAGGTTATTTCAGTGGCTCCTACCGGAAAGCCCGAGCGTTTAAGGGTCAAAATTCCTCCTGGCATTGAAGAAGGGCAAAAACTTCGTATCAGGGCTCAAGGGGCTTATGATTGGGCTGGAAAACGAGGAGACCTTTATTTACAGATAAAGATTGAAGATCATCCAATCTTTGAAAGGCGAGGCAAAGATATCATCTGCCAGAAGGAGATTAGATTTACCGAGGCCGTTTTTGGTACTACTGTTGAGGTGCCCACTCTTTATGGAAAGAGCGTCAAGGTTAAGATCCCCCCAGGAACTAAAGGTGGTGCCAAATTAAGATTAAAGGGGCTTGGGCTTCCGGGTAAAGACGGCCGTAAAGGGGATCAGTATATAGAAATTCACATTAAAGTGCCCAAAGACCTTACAGGAGATCAGAAAAAGCTTTTGCGTAAACTTGCCGAATTGGGCTTATAATCCCTTAGCCTACAACAGAGCCAAGTCTGAAAATGGGGAGATAAAGCGAGACAATAATGCCACCAATTACTCCCCCTAGAAAGACAATCATTACCGGCTCGATCATTTGGGAAAGGGCATCAACTGTCATATCCACTTCTTCTTCAAAAAAGTCAGCTACTTTATCGAGCATTTTTTCTAAAACCCCCGTGGCCTCTCCCACCGAGACCATTTGAATTACCATATACGGGAAGATACCGCTTTTGGCCAAGGGGTCGGCAATCGAAGAGCCTTCTTTTACAGATTGCCGAATTTGATAAATGGCCTTTTCGACCACCGTGTTTCCCGCGGTTTTGGCCGCGATGGTAAGGGCATCAATAATAGAAACACCGCTTGAAATGAGAGTGCTCAAAGTCCTTGAGAACCTAGCCACTGCTACTTTGCGAAAGAGATTTCCAAAGAGGGGAAGTTTAAGAAGAAGGGCATCTATCTGTAGTCTTCCACGTTCGGTATTGTAATATCTTTTGAGGAGAAAGGCCAGGGCTATCATTCCACCAAAGAAGTAGAGAAAATACTTTTTGGTCAAACGACTGGCCTCAATAACAATTTGGGTGGGTAAGGGGAGGGCTTGCCCCATTTCTCCAAACATTTTTTCGAAGGTTGGCACTACAAAGATCATGATGATGCTGAGAACAATTACTGTAACAACTAAGACGATGGCAGGGTAGATCATGGCCTTCTTGACTTTCCCTTTAAGGGCAAGGGCCTTTTCCATATAAACAGCTAGGCGCTTGAGGGTTAGATCTAGGTTTCCGCTAGCTTCCCCTGCATCTACCATGTGGTAATAAAAACGGTCAAAGATCTTGGGATATTGTCTCAAGGCTTCGGCAAAAGGTGACCCTTCTTCTACCATTTGTCTGATCTTGAAAATTACTTGTTTGAAATAGGGATTTTTTTGTTGGTTAGCCAAGGAATCTAAGGCCTGAACAAGGGGAAGCCCGGCTTCAAGCATAGCAGCCAGTTGACGCGTAAAGACGACAACCTCTTTAGATTTAACTTTCTTTGGGGTTGAGAGCCGAGCCAAAAATCCGGAGCCCTTGGCCTTTACTTTAAGAGGGGTTATTTTCTGGCGCCGGAGTTTGATTTTGACTATACGTTCATCTGGAGCCTCAAGGACTCCTTTTATAGTTTCACCAGCAGGATTACGACCAACCCATTCATAAACGGGCATATATCTTCCCCTTCTGTTTTTTGTTTTTTTCGGCCAAACAAAAGGGGAAGTTTATTTTTTATCTTCCGATCCAATAATTAGGGGCTTCTTTGGTAATAATGACATCGTGGACGTGGGATTCCCGTAACCCAGCCGGAGTAATTTTGACAAAGCGCGCTTTACGACGCAGTTCTTCAATAGTTTTGCAACCGCAGTATCCCATCCCGGAGCGCAAGCCACCTATAAGCTGAAAGATCATGTTGGAAACAGGTCCCCGGTAGGGAACACGTCCTTCTACTCCCTCAGGTACAAATTTGGCAGCTCCCTTTTGGAAATATCTTTCTGATCCTCCCTTGGCCATTGCTCCAAGAGAGCCCATTCCTCGATATACTTTGTAAGTCCGCCCCTCGTACAGGATCATTTCCCCTGGGGCTTCATCAGTACCGGCAAAGAGAGATCCTATCATGACGGCGTGTGCTCCGGCGCCGATGGCTTTGGTAATGTCTCCGGAAAATTTTATACCACCATCAGCAATTACTGGAACATCATATTTGTTGGCTACTAAAGCACTATTATGGATAGCCGAAAGTTGAGGCACTCCTACCCCGGCTACGATTCGGGTGGTGCAGATAGATCCTGGGCCTACCCCTACTTTGATACCATCTGCCCCTGCTTTAATTAAAGCTTCGGCTCCCTCTGCAGTAGCAATGTTTCCGGCAATAAGTTCGCAATCTGGGAAATGGGCCTTGATGTCACGAACAGCTTCTATCACATTTTTGGAGTGTCCGTGGGCTGAATCAATGACGATCACGTCACAACCCGCTTTAAGAAGGGCCTCTACATGGGCCAATCTTTCCGGACCAACCCCCACAGCTGCTCCTACCCGGAGTCTTCCTAGTTCGTCTTTACAGGCATTGGGATATTTCCGGAGTTTTTCAATATCTTTGATGGTGATCAGACCTTTGAGGCAGAAGTTTTCATCTACGATGAGGAGTTTTTCAATGCGGTGTTCATGGAGGATCTTTTTGGCTTCTTCAAGTGTAATTCCTGGCCCGGCGGTAATTAAATTTTTAGTGGTCATAACTTCTTTTACCGGGCGGTCAAGTTCGGTCTCAAAGCGGAGATCACGGTTGGTAACAATCCCAAGGAGTTTTTTTTCAGGTCCTTTTACTACCGGTACACCTGAAATGCGATATTCTTCCATAATACGTAAGACTTCACGGATGGGGACATCTGGTTCCACGGTTACCGGATCAATAATCATGCCATATTCAGACTTTTTGACTCTTTCTACTTCGCGACATTGTTCCTCAATGCTCATATTCCGGTGAATAATACCGATACCCCCTTCACGTGCCATGCTAATAGCCATGCGGGCCTCGGTGACTGTATCCATAGCAGCGGAAAGAAGGGGGATATTAAGACGGATTTTTTTGGTGATCTTGGTCTTTAAATCTACATCCTTAGGCAAGACATCGGACTCTGCAGGTAAAAGAAGCAAATCATCAAAAGTATAAGCTTCCTCAATGGGAAGATTTAACATAGAGATCACCTCTGTACCGATTTAGTTTTTTGCGGAAAAAATGGGGTTTCTTTGCAAAAGATGCAAGAGCAGCCCCTCTAAAATCCCTGTCTCACTAATGATAAGAGTTTTTGCCGAAGAAAGAGTTTCTAGGATTTTTAAATATATCATAAGCCCAGCCAAAATTATATCTTCTCGCCCTGGCTCCATACCTTTAAGATGTTTCCTCTCTTTAGGAGTGAGGTGGCGCAGTTTTTCAAAAAGTTTGTGAAGATCAGTCAAGGTGATCTTTTGGCCGTGTATTTTTTCGGCACAGTAAGTTTCAAGGCCAAGCTTTAAGGCAGCAAGACATGACGCCGTTCCTCCCGTAGCAATAAGAGAAGCCGGCTTGGGAAGCTCTTTAAGCGGGATAAGTTGGTCTTCAATTTCTTTGGCGAGGGCTGAAAGGTTTTCTTGAGAGGGAGGTTCTTCTCCCGCTAAATACTTGGTGGTTAAAGTTACCGCTCCGATATTGAAACTTCCCAATTTTAAGATTTTTCCTTCTGTTGCCCAAATAAATTCTGTACTCCCTCCGCCCACATCTATTATTAAAATGGGGTTTCCGAGATCGTCTTTTTTAAGCCCCCAGAATACTCCTTGGAAGGTAAACCAGGCTTCTTCCTCTGGAGAAAGCACTTGGATTTGGATTCCCGTTTGAGTAGCAGCCTGGGCGATGAACTTGGAAGCATTTCGGGCCTTGCGGAAAACCGCTGTTCCAGCGGCAAAGACTCCGTTTACTTCAATTTTTTGTAATAATTCCTTTATTTTTTGAAGCGTTTCAAGCCCTCGAGAAAAAGCATAGTCGGAAATACGTCCGTGGGTTAAATCTTCTCCTAGGCGAACATTGAAGCGCTCTTTGAGCAGGGTCCGAAAGCCTTCTGGGGTAGGCTTTCCTACCAGAAGACGGAAAGTTTGGGTTCCTAAATCTAGGCTTGCGTAAGCTTTCTCATTCAGCCTTTCCTTTAAGTCCTTACCAGGTTTAAAAATAATTCGTTTGCGAGGTGGAAGATTTCTTTCTTCACCAGTACGGGGGTTTTTGAAGCGCCTTCCGCGTTGCTCTTTGACGTAAAAACGGCCAAATCCCCGAATCTCTATACGTCGGCCTTCTTTAAGGGTGCTGGCAAGATGTTGAAAAAGGAGCTCCAAGATAAACTCCAGATCTTTTTTACGAAGATCTGGAAATTTCTGCGCCAAATTATTTAGTAATTCTTTACGATTCATTCTCTAAGGCCATTGGAGAAGATAAAAAGGAGCAAATAAAGACGCTAGACGCGAACCAAAATCTTCTTTCATGAGCCAACGAAGCCAAGGTTTTTCCTCGACAGGGTAAACTACCTGAGGGCTTCCTTTAATACCTGCCATTTGGGCTGCCAACAAAACCGCATCTTCCAGGTTTCCAAAATCATCAATAAGCCCCAGTTCTTTGGCCTTTTTACCGGTAAAGACGCGACCATCGGCGAACTTACGGATCCTTTCCGGGGGTATCTTACGAGATTCAGAAATAGCAGCTACAAATTGTTCATAAACATCTTTAATAGTCTTATAAAGTAAAGTCTTTTCTTCTTTGGTAAGAGGGCGGAAGAGACTACCTGTATCTTTGTAAGGTCCGCTTTTAATGACCGTGGCCTCAATTCCTATTTTTTCCAAAAGTTTGCTCACATTGGGTATCTGAATCATCACTCCAATACTGCCGGTAAGGGTTCCGGGAGAAGCCAGTATTTTAGGAGCTCCTAGAGCTATGTAAAGGCCCCCAGAGGCAGCCACTGATCCCATCGAAGCTACCACCGGTTTTACCGTCGCTAAACGCTTGAGTTCCCGGTAAATTTCTTGTGAAGCTCCGACCGCTCCTCCTGGACTATCAATACGGATTACCACCGCTTTGATACTTTTGTCTTTCCTGAAATTGCGAAGATGTTTAAGGATTTCGTCTGCCTCTGAGATGAGGCCTTTTATTTCCACAATTCCGACTTTTTCACCCGAAGGGAAAGAAGGCCGACCTTTAAAGAGCAAAAAAGTGCCAAGGAGGATCAAAAAGAAGATAAAGAGAAATAATCCTCCTAAAAAGGCCAGGCCCGTTACCCAAAAATTGCGGGAAGACATCTATTTATTTTTGATTGATATTTAAGCTTTCTTTGAGAATTGCCCCGAGAGTAATACTTCCGCCTTTCTGATCTTTACTGAACTCTGTAAATTGCTTCTTTTCTTCGTCTTCTTTGAGTTTTTTAATTGAAAGCCCGATCCGACGGTTCTGGGGATCTACCTTGATAACTTTGGCCTTTATTTCTTGTCCTATCTCAAACATCCCTTCGGGAGATTTTATTTTTTTGTCGGAGATCTCTGAGACATGTATAAGGCCTTCTACACCCTCTTCAATTTCAACGAAAACTCCAAAATCTTTTACGTTAGATACCTTCCCGGTAACAACACTTCCGATCGGATATCTTCCGGGCACGCTTTCCCAAGGATCCGGAGTGAGCTGTTTAACTCCTAAGGCGAGACGTTCTTTTTCCCGGTCGATTTTGAGGATTACAGCCCGAACCGTGTCTCCAGGTTGGTAAAGATCGGCGGGATGTTTGATGCGACCCCAAGAGAGATCTGAAACATGAATAAAACCGTCTATGCCTTCCATTACCTCTACAAAGACCCCAAAATCTGTGACAGTTTTAACCGGGGCCTCGATAACCATGCCCTCGGAAAATTGCTCTGTAAGGATGTCCCACGGGTTAGGCTCTACTTGCTTGAGAGAAAGGGAGATGCGACGATTTTCTTCGTCAACACCCAAAACTACCACCTCTACCTGTTCTCCTACATTCAAAACATCACGAGGATGTTTAATGCGTTTGGTCCAGGAGAGTTCCGAAATGTGGATGAGACCTTCTACACCGGGTTCAAGTTCCACAAAAGCTCCGAAATTGGTAAGGGAAACTACTCGGCCCTGGACTCTTGCCCCTTCAGGGTATTTTTCTTTGGCGGTTTCCCAAGGATCTGGAGTAAGTTGCTTGACCCCAAGGGCAATTTTTTGATTTTCCCGGTCGTATTTAATGACCTTGACCTTAATGCGGTCGCCCACTTTGAAGTAATTGGAGGGATGTTTCACACGCCCCCAAGTAATGTCAGAAACATGGAGAAGGCCATCTACGCCACCCAGATCTACAAAAACTCCATAATCTGTAATGCTTTTAACAGTACCTTCACGCACCTGCCCCTCTTCTAAACTTTCGAGAAGGGCCCTTTTTTTGGCCTCTAATTCTTTTTCAAGGACATTGCGGTGCGAGACCACTACATTATTTTTTTTGCGATTGAAATTGATAACTTCTACTCTGATAGTAGTACCTACCAATTCTTCTGGGTTTTTAGGAGGCTTTAAAAAGGCCTGCGAATAAGGAAGAAAAGCGCGAACCCCATCAATGTCTACTGCGAACCCACCTTTTATCCTCTCCAGAACATAAGCTTCAAGGGCTTTGCCCTTTTCAGCAGCTTCTTCGATTTTTTCCCACGCCTTGCGGTGCTGTAATTTCCTATAGGAAACCTGAACCATGCCATCTGGGGTCCGTGTATTTTCGATAAGGATCTCTACTTCGTCTCCTGGTTTGACTTTTATCTCTCCGTCTGGACCTCTGAATTCGGAAATAGGAGCAATACCTTCGCTTTTATAGCCGATATCGATAATTACCCATTCTGGACCTATTCGAAGTACCTTCCCGGTAAAGACTTCGCCCCGGGAAATGGTCTTGATTTCGCCGGCCAAAAGTTCTTCGAAGCTCTCTTCCGGCGATTGGTTTTGAGAAGTTTCCACAACGTTTTCCATAGCCTCGACCTCCAATAATTTGACTGCACCTTATACCACCGCCACCTCTAAAATTCAATGTGTTATAAAAATTTGCTAATATATGTCCATGCCTTCTAAGCTTGTGGTACTGCTTACAGATTTCGGTCTGAAGGACCATTATGTGGGGGTTATGAAGGGAGTTATACTTGATATATGTCCAGAAGTGAGATTTGTTGACCTTACCCATGAGATCTCTCCTCAAAATGTAAGAGAAGGGGCCTTCGTATTGGGAGTTTCTTATCATTATTTCCCCAAAGGGGCTATTTTCTTGGGCGTAGTAGATCCAGGTGTTGGTACTAGCCGGCGAGGGCTTTTGCTTAAAGCTGGTGAATATTTCTTTGTTGGTCCAGACAATGGCCTTTTTACCTGGGTAGTTAAAAAAGAAGGCATTTATCAAGCCTTTGAGCTTTCAAATCCAAGTTATTTTCGCCCTGAGGTAAGTCGAACATTTCATGGGCGCGATATTTTTGCCCCGGTAAGTGCTTATTTGGCTAAAGGTATTTCGCCAGAAGAATTTGGCCCCCGGCTTAAAGAAATAATAATGCTTCCGTGGCCAGAGGTAGAAGAAGGCCCTTCCTACCTCAAGGGAGCAATAATCCACGTGGACCGTTTTGGAAACCTGATTTCTAATATTGCAGCAAAGCAGCTCCGGCGACCAGTTAAACGGGTTCTTTATCGAGGGTTAGAACTGCCTCTCCTTGAAACTTATGCCCTGGTTTCGCCTGGAAAACCTTTGGCCCTTATAGGAAGTGAAGGTCTTCTAGAAATTGCGGTCTGCGGTGGCTCAGCAGCTGAACGGTTCGGTACAGATGGAGAAGTCTGGGTGGAGTTTTCCTCTTCGTAGGGAAACTCTGGCAGGAAAAATCATCTATCAGCCGGAGAAAGGATATCGTTACTCTCTTGAGGCCTTCCTTTTAGCTTCTTTTGTAAATTTGCGCCCTAGAGAAAAAGTACTTGAACTCGGGTCAGGCTGTGGCATCATTAGCCTTCTTCTTGCTTGGAAATACCCTCAAAATATCTTTTGGGGTCTTGAAATCCAAGCTCCTCTTCTCCTTTGTTTTGCTAAGAACATCCGAGAAAATAACCTTTTAGAACGGGTCCTTCCCGTAGGCGGTGACGTAAAATATCCACCTTTTAAGGCTTCTATTTTCGACGTAGTCTTTACAAACCCACCTTATTATCCTTTCGGTCGAGGGAGGCTTTCTCCGGATTCTCAGGAAAGGCTGGCTCGCCATGAGATATTAGCAACGCTGGCGGATTTTTTTGCAGCCGCAAGTTTACTCCTCAAGAATAAAGGCCGTTTTTACCTAATTTGTACTTCCTCACGCTTGGCCGAAATCTTTTCTTCCCTTCAAAAGGTTCACCTGGAGCCTAAAACTTTACGCTTCATCCATTCCTACCCTGGTGATCAAGGACGTCTTTTTTTACTTGAGGCTTTAAAGGGTGGGGGAAAACAACTTAAGATCTTGCCCCCGCTTTTTGTCTATACCAAAAAGGGAGGACCTTACACTCTGGATATAAAAGAGATGTTCGCCCTACTTTAAGGTTCTTAATCTTTTGCGGGCCAAGGTAAGACGCAGTTTCAAGAAAGCCTCACGAAGATCGTCGTCTTCAAGGATCGCAAGCTCTCTTTGGTATCTCTTTTTTAATTCGTCTGGCACCGATTTCAAAACACGAGAGGCAGAAGGCCTTTTGGGAGGATTTCTCCTCAAGACAAGACGTAGCCTTTCGAAAAGAAGTTCCCCTCGGGCATCGTTTAAAAGGGCCAAAATTTTTTTTTCTTCAAAACGCAATCGCTGCAGCCAGATATGGTCACACACCTCAAGGGTGAGAACCCCCCTAGCAAACCCTATAGGCCTAACAGCCCGAGCAATGGGAGTTCCTATAATTTCTGACCATTTTTCAAGAATTTCCCCGGCCTTGAGAGCCTTTTCCCAAGCCGGGGTATTCCAAATATTTTTTAAAATAGAAGAAAGTTTTTCCATTAACAGACTTCTTTTTTGACCTCTTCGAGCTTTTTTTCGATAAAGGTCTGTATTTCTGTAAGTTTTTCTTTGTTTTTGGCCTCAAAGCGCAATACCAGTACCGGTTGAGTGTTAGAGGCTCGGACTAAACCCCAACCGTCTTCAAAAACCACCCTGGCGCCGTCAATATCTATAACTCGGTAGCCTTCTTCTTTAAGTTTTTCCGTTAGGAGCTTTACGATCTCGAATTTCTTTTCATCCGGACATTCTACCCGTATCTCCGGCGTAGAAACCATTTTGGGAAGATCTTTAAGCATTTCAGATAAAGGAATTTCGGAAGCTGCCACGATTTCAGCAAGCCTTAAAGAGGCGTAAACGGCATCATCAAACCCGAAATAGCGATCTGCAAAGAAGATGTGGCCACTCATTTCTCCGGCAAGAAGGGCCTTTTCTTCTTTCATTTTATTCTTGATAAGGGAATGACCGGTTTTCCACATAATCGGCCGGCCACCAAGACGAGCAATCTCATCATACATCACTTGGGAACATTTTACCTCTCCGATAATAGTGGCTCCGGGGTGTTTCTTGAGAATGTCTCGGGCAAAAATGATAAGAAGCTGATCGCCCCAAAGGATCTCGCCCTTGTCATCCACAACACCGATACGATCTCCATCTCCATCATAACCAACCCCAAAATCTGCTCCTATTTCTAGCACTTTAGCCCGCAGGTCTCGAATATTTTTCTCTACCACCGGGTCTGGGAAATGGTTGGGAAAGGTACCATCCACCTCACAATAAAGGGAAGTTACCTTACAACCTTGATCTTTGAATACTTCTGGAGCCGTAAGGGCTGTGACTCCGTTGCCGCAGTCAAGAACCACTTTAAGGGGAGATGAAATCTTAATATTTTCCTTTAAAAATTTTTTATATTCTGGCAATATATCGTACAATTTTAAGTTTCCGTTTCCGGACTCAAAGTCTTCTTTTTCGATTAATTTGCGAATCTCTTGGATCTTTGGCCCATAGATCGTTTCTTTTCCAACACAGATCTTAAAACCGTTGAATTCCGGAGGATTATGGGATCCTGTAACTTGGATCCCGCCGTCTATTCCATCTAGTTTAAAAAGGGAAAAATACATTACCGGGGTAGGCGTAATACCTATGTTAATCACATCTACCCCTGTGGAAAGGATTCCCTTTATGAGGGCTTCTTGGAGAGCGGGTCCTGAAAGACGACCATCTCTTCCAGAAACTACTTGTTTTCCGCCTTTTCTTTTGATTATAGTACCGTAAGCCCGGCCAATGGCTTCTGCTACCTCTTCGGTAAGGTCTTCCCCTACTTTGCCACGGATATCGTATTCGCGGAACATGAGCGGATTCACTTTCATGGCCTTCCTCCTCATTTCTTTTTTCTAGGCTAGCAATCTTCATAGAAAAAGTTAAGCAATTTCGTGAACAAAGGGCTATACTAAGATGTGCGCTTTAAGATTTTTGTTTATGGAACTCTCAAAAAGGGTTTTCGTCTCCACCCCTATCTTTCCCGTGCCTCTTATTTGGGAGAAGCGGAACTTGAGGGTTTTAAAATGTATGATCTGGGTCGGTATCCCGGAATTGTTTCTGGCAAAGGGAAGGTATATGGGGAAGTATATGAAGTAGATTTAAAGACTCTACTGCTCCTTGATGAGATCGAAGAAGAAGGGGAAGAATACGAACGCCGACTTTTGGAAGTAAAGCTTAAAGATGGCCGTAGAGTAAGGGCCTTTGTTTACATTTATCGGGGAGATATCTCTGGGAAGAAAGAGATCAAGAGCGGGCGATGGGAGAAGAGGTGACTTTTTTGGCAAGTTTTTCTGGGGAAATGGGTACCAAAAGGGCTGCAACCCAAAAGGTTCTCAAAGAACTGGTGGTAAAGAATCTTTCTTCGCGGGCGAAAATATTGGGTTTCTCCTTAAAAATAGAAAAATTCTACGGGCGTCTCAAAATAGAGTCTCAAAAAGGAATAGAAAATCTCCTTCTCAGTCATTTTGGTCTCGGTCGAGTAGCTCAGTTTTTTCCCATTACATCTGATTTCGACTGGCATTGTCTCCTTCCTCAACGACCTTTTACTTTCGAAATTTACTTAGAAAAGTGGGAAGATTCCTCTTGTAAAGAGGAGGCCCTTTCTTTGAAGAGGAAACTCCTTTCTTTCCTTGAAGAAGAAAGTCTTAAAAGACTGTCTTCCTGGGATAATCATCCTCTGGAGCACCTGCGCTTTTATTTAGAGGGCAGAAGAGAGGGGCTTTTTCTTCTCAAAGATCCCAAGCCTGCTCCAGGGGGGCTTCCGGTAGGTTTTAGTGGTCGGGTCCTCCTTTTATTTTCTGGAGGGCCAGATTCTATACTTGCAGCCTGGCTTCTCCTCCGGCGGGGTCTTGAGGTAGTACTTCTCTTTTTTGATGATCAGGAAGAGGGACGAGCCAAGCTTGTGGAGGAGACGGCGGCAAAGCTAGCTTTTTTTACTCCCCAGGGGAAATTTCGTTTTCTTCGCTATCCCTTTCGGAAACACCTTTTGGAAATTCAGAAGGGTTTTTCTACACGAGAACAATGTTTTTACTGTAAGTCCCTTATGCTTGAGATAGGAAAAGGCCTTTTAACGAAAGTAGAAGCCGAGGCTCTCGCTACAGGAGAGATTTTAGGGGAGCAGGCCAGTCAAACGCTTCCGGCCTTGCGGTTCATAAGTTTTGGCAAAGGTCTCGTCCTAAGACCAGTGTTAACTTTTACCAAAGAAGAGGTCTTTGCCAAACTTGTAGAGATTGGCTGGGAAGGAAAAGCAAAACTTCCTCCTTGCCCTTTTACTCCCAGAAGACCACGTACTTTACCTCGTAAAGACCCTTCAAAGATCTTAAAGACTTTGCAAAAATTGGCCAAGATAGCAGTCAAGGTAGAAGAAAAATTTGTTTACTATGGAGAGAACAATGAAGATCGAAACAGCTTCCAGGCTAGTCCGTTTTGAGTGGGGCAAAGACATACACCAAAGGATTCATTATCCCGAAGAGGATTTATGGCTTGAGGTCTTTAAAGGAGAGAAGCTCGTTTTTTCCCGGAAGATGAGCTTTCTCAATGAGAGTGAAGAGGTCTTAGCACCCGGGAAGTATGTGGCGCGGCTTTTTCGTAAGAAACGTCCCAAACTCCGAATTACGACCTCTTTTCATTACACTCCAAAAGTGGTTTTTGTGTCGGAAAATGAAAGGAGACATCACGTAACGATTTCAGAAATAGACTGGGATAATCTCAGACGGGATATAGAACTTGGTGTTGGTCTTCATTTTGGGGAGGAAGTCTCGGTCTATCTCCATATTTTACGTTATCCAGATCCAGAAACAAATTTTCCCGAAGAGGAATGGCAGGAGGCATCTTTTAAGGACTATTTTTTGGTTTTGGGTTCTCTGAAAGCCCTTGAATTTTGTCTCTGCCAGAAAGAGCCCTTTCGGAAAGTAAAAGACATAATCTGCCTTGAGCTTCTACCCCCTGAAATAGTAGAACTTTTGGCAGAAAGGGACTTTGAAGTTCACTCTCGAGAAGGTCTTTTCTTGAGCCGAAAACTTGTTGAACCTGATCAGGTAAATCTTCTAGTGTATTGGGATTTTTCAGAGGGATTTTGGGAAGAAATATACCAAAAGATGCTGCGTCCTCGAAAACTTATCTGGGAGGATGTAGATCTTCTCCTGGAGATTTTTTCCAAACCCGAAGGGGAGGAAAATTTTTCACTTTTTCGTCCGGAAGAGAAACGTCTGGTTGGTCTTGCTAAAGATTGGATCCTTCCGGATGTTCCTGATGGGGCTTTTTACCAAGCGAGACTCATACTTTTTGATAAAAGACATCAGAGGCGTTTAGAAGAAATTGCTTCTTCGGAGGAATACTTTGTTCCGGCTAAAGAGGAAAAGATTGTCCTTTTGCCCATTGATGAAAGAAGGGTATTTGCTTACTGGCATCTTAATCGAGAAAAATGGTCCCGAAAGTTAGGCCGTTTTGCTGCCGGACGCCAGGTGATGATTCGCCTTGAGGTCTATCATGACTTTTTTGGTGAACTCTTCCACCATCCTGAAAAAGACGTAGTAGTAGATCCTTTTACTACTGATAATTGGTATCTCTGGGTGGATCCCGATAAGGCATATCGGGTACGTCTTGTGGCGGAAAGAGAAGATGGAGAGAAACTTTTTTTGACGGATTTTTCCAATTTAGCTCCCACAGCAAGGCTTGCCCCAGGAAATACCCCTGTAACTTATGCCACTTACGAATTATCCCTTGATCATCCTACTATTAGGCCCCTTGAGTCCCGTATGGGAACAGCAGAACACTCTATCGGCTATCTTTTGCTTCATTTGCACGCCCATTTGCCTTATTTTAGAAGGCGGGTTGTTTACGGAGCGGCAGGAATATGGCAGCCCCTTGGTTTTCCAGAAGAATGGTTTCATGAAGCCTTGGTAGACACTTATATTCCGCTGATCCGTGTCTTTGAAAAACTAACGGAAGAAGGAGTTGATTTTAAGCTCTCCCTGGACATTTCTCCGACTCTTTCTAGCATGATGCGCTGTTCTTTGCTTCAGGAAGAATTTCTCAAATACATTGAGGGTCTTATTAATTTGGCCCGAGCAGAAATAGAGCGTGTGCGCCGGGAGGCCCCGGGTTTTGAAGCGGCAGCCTGGATGCATCTCAAGCGGTTTGAAGAGGCCCGAGAAGTCTTTTTGCGTTACGAGAAAGATTTAACCCGGGCCTTTGCCAAATTCCAAAAGATGGGAAAGCTTGAGATAGCCACCTGTGCGGCCACCCATGGTTTTTTGCCCTTTTATACCCGTTACCCCCAGGCTGTTAGGGCTCAAATTGAAACTGCGGTCAAAGATTACGAAAGAGTTTTTGGCAGGCCTCCCCTCGGGATCTGGCTTCCGGAATGTGCCTATGTACCAGGGCTTGAGAAATACCTTGAAGAATATCAACTTCACTATTTCTTTGCCGAAACTCACACTCTTTTAAACGGTGATAGTCCGGCAGAATTTGGTGTTCACTCTCCGGTCTTTGTCAGAGATTCAAGGGTGGCGGTTTTTGGTCGTGACCCTGAAACGGGCAAACAGGTCTGGAGTGCCGATGAGGGTTATCCAGGAGACCCAGATTATCTCGATTTTCATATTAAAGGAGGACCTTTTCGCTATTGTCGGGTCACCAATCGTTATTCTCTTCAGAAAGAACCCTATAATCCAGAGTGGGCCAAGGCCAAAGCTGCTCAGCATGCCCAACATTTTATGGAATGTCGTAATTTTCGTTTCGAATATATTCGGGGCTGGTACTGGAAAAAGCCCCTCTCCGTAGCTACTTATGATGCAGAACTCTTTGGACACCACTGGTTTGAGGGCCCCCTTTTCCTTTATTTTCTCTTTAAAAAACTTTACTATGATCAAAACCAGACGGAATTGATTACCCCGAGTGACTACCTTCACCGCCATCCCACCAATCAGGAAATCCTTCCCCCAGCTTCTTCTTGGGGAGACAAAGGTACTTTTGATAAATGGATGTACGGTTCGGTCTCCTGGATGTACCGCCACGTTCACGAAGCTATTGAAGCTTTGAGTTATCTGGCAAAGAAGGTCCCTTTTAGGGAAGATCCACTCCTTAAGATCATCTTATCCCAGGCTGGGCGGGAGGTACTTTGGGCTATGAATAGTGATCTAGCCTTTGTAATTTCAAATGGTCATTTTGTAGACAAAATGAAAGAGTTTTTCTTTGAAGCCCTTGAAAGGTTTTGGATACTTCATGAGATGGCTCGCAGAAGACTCTTAGGGAAAAAGATCGAAGAGGAAGTCCTGAAAGAGCTCTGCTTTAGTCGACCGATATTCCCTGATCACCCTTGGGAGGTGTGGCAAAAGACCAATTAAAGTCCCTTTTTCTTCTCGAGAAGTTGTTGAATTTGTTCGATAAATTCCTTTACATCTTGAAATTGGCGGTAAACCGAGGCGAAGCGTACATAAGCCACATCGTCCCATTCGTGTAATTTTTCCATGACTTTCTCTCCGATAAGGGTTGAGGGGATTTCTCTCTCTCCGGATTCCATAAGTTCTCTTTCCAGTTCATTTACAAAGCTTTCTATTTGTTCCATGCTGATGGGTCTTTTCTGACAGGCTTTACGAATCCCTTCGATTACTTTTTCTCGCAAAAACGGCTCTCGCCGGCCATCTCTTTTGATTACCAACGGAAGTTGCATCTCCACACGCTCATAAGTTGTAAAGCGAAAACCGCAGGAAAGGCACTCCCGTCGTCGTCTTACCGCCGCGCCGTCTTTGCTAACCCGGCTATCTATCACCTTAGTTTCAGAATGTTGACAAGAAGGACATTTCATAAATTATCCT
>Ga0256833_1001450_pt1 | contig 17489 bp, 33 predicted proteins | sample 356284metaG_FD_190535 | JGI IMG/M metagenome (GOLD analysis project Ga0256833, IMG submission 190535) | Hydrothermal vent microbial communities from Mid Atlantic Ridge, Atlantic Ocean - 356-284 | ecosystem: Environmental > Aquatic > Marine > Hydrothermal vents | place: Atlantic Ocean: Mid... | reverse complement strand
TAGAAGTGGAACTCATAACTCCAATAGCCTTAGAGAAACAGTTAAGATTTGCTATCCGTGAAGGTGGTAGGACTGTAGGTGCAGGAGTTATAACTGAGATTATTGAGTAAGAGGGGAGTGGAACATATGGAAAAAAACAGAGTGAGAATCAAGATTAAATCTTATGATCATAGAACTTTGGATCAATCAGTAAAAAAGATAGTGGAAGTGGTAAAAAGGGTAGGAATAAAGATGTCTGGTCCTATTCCACTTCCTGTGGAGCGTAGACTGTATACAGTAAATCGTTCCCCTCATATAGACAAGAAGTCCAGAGAGCAGTTTGAAATTAGGATTCATAAAAGACTTATAGATTTGATTGAACCTAACGATGAGGTAATAGCAGCTTTACAATCCTTGGAACTGCCATCTGGGGTAAATGTGGAGGTTAAGTATTAGCAATAGGAGGTGTTAAGATGGCACTTGGACTTATAGGGGAAAAAGTAGGAATGACTCAAATATTTAATGAAGCTGGAGAGGTTATCCCAGTAACAGTCGTAAAGGCAGGACCATGTACAGTAGTGGATATTAGAACTCCTGAGAGGGATAATTATACAGCTTTAAAATTGGGTTATGGATTTATTAAAGAAAAAAAGGTAAGAAAACCACAGAAAGGTTATTTTGCCAAACAGGGCGTAGAACCAAAAAAGATTTTAAAAGAATTTAGATTGGAGAATATATCTGATTATAAGATTGGAGATGAACTAAATGTAACTATCTTTACTCCTGGAGAAAAGATAAAAGTTACAGGCATTTCCAAAGGTAGAGGATTTCAAGGAGTAATGAAAAGACATGGTTTTGGAGGAGGTCCCAAGACTCATGGTTCCCAAAACCATAGGAAACCCGGTTCTATTGGTCAAAGCTCGGATCCTTCAAGGGTCTTTAAGGGATTGAAAATGGCAGGACATATGGGGCATGAAACAGTTACTGTAAAAAACCTCGAAATAGTAAAAGTAGATGAAGGAAGGGGAGTGGTTCTTATAAAAGGAGCAGTTCCTGGTCCTAATGGAAGTATTGTCTACTTATACAAGTTACAAGAGGGGAGGAAGAAATAGTGGCTAATCTATCTTTATATAACATAAAAGGAGAAGAAGTAGGTAAAGTAGAGATAAGCGATATTTTGTTAAAAGAGAAGGTTAATAAACAACTTCTCTTCGATGCTGTGCAGAGCTATCTTGCCAATCAGAGGGCTGGTACTGCAGCTACGAAAACCAGAGGAGAAGTAAGAGGTGGAGGTAGAAAGCCTTGGAGACAAAAGGGTACAGGTCGTGCAAGAGCAGGTACAATAAGGTCTCCTCTATGGAAAGGTGGAGGGGTTGTATTTGGCCCTCATCCAAGGGATTATAGCTTTTCTATTGGGAAAAAAGCAAAGAAAAAGGCTATAAAAGGCGCTTTTTTGTTAAAAATGAGAGAAGGAAAGGTAAAGGTTATTGATTCTTTGCCTATGAGTACCCCTAAGACAAAGGAGATGTCAGAATATCTGAAGAATATAAAAACTGCCAAATCAGCATTGATAGTTACATCTGATGTAGATAATTACAAGAATATATATCTTTCTGCAAGGAATATTCCAGGAGTTTTTGCACAGAGAATTGATTATGTTACAGTATATGAACTTTTAAAATATGATGAATTGATACTAACTAAAGCGGCTTTTGATAGATTTAAGGAGGTCTTTGGAAATGAAACATCCCAGTGATGTATTAATTCAACCTGTTATTACTGAAAAGACAGTAGGGTTGCAAGCAGAATCGAAATACGTATTTAAGGTACATCCAAGAGCTACTAAAACAGAAGTAAAAGAAGCCATAGAAAATAAGTTTGGTGTAGATGTGGTTAAAGTAAATATAATAAAAATGCCAGCAAAACCCAAAAGGCTTGGCAGGTTTGAGGGAAAGAAGTCTTCCTGGAAGAAGGCTATAATTACACTCAAGCCTGGAGAAACATTGAAAGGTTTTGAGGGAGCATAGTAAGGAGGATAAATTATGGGAATAAAAAAGATGAAACCAACATCTCCCGGTATGAGATTTACAAGCTATCCGGATTTTGCAGAAATTACTAAAGATGAGCCCGAGAAGTCTCTTGTAATCTCCCTCAAGAAGAAAGGTGGAAGAAATTCTGGGGGAAGAGTAACTGTAAGACATAGAGGTAGAGGTCATAAAAGACTTTATAGAATTATAGATTTTAAAAGAGATAAGGATGATATCCCAGCAAAGGTTACATCTATTGAGTATGATCCCAATAGGTCGGCAAGGATTGCCCTTTTAACATATGTAGACGGAGAAAAGAGATATATAATAGCCCCTGTTGGAGTAAATGTAGGTGATGTTCTAATGTCAGGCAAAAATGCAGAAATTAGACCGGGAAATTCTCTGCCTCTTGCCAATATTCCAGTAGGTACTTTTATCCATAATATAGAACTTAAGATTGGAAAAGGCGGTCAAATTGCAAGATCAGCGGGTGCATCTGCTCAACTTATGGCAAAAGAGGGTGCATACGCACATGTAAGAATGCCCTCTGGAGAGGTAAGGCTTATAGATTTAAGATGTAGGGCTACAATTGGACAGGTTGGAAATCTTGATCATATAAACATAAGTATAGGTAAAGCAGGTAGAAGTAGACATCTTGGAAGAAGGCCAAAAGTTAGAGGAGTGGCTATGAACCCTATAGATCACCCTCACGGTGGTGGAGAAGGTAAGACTGGTACAGGTGGTACACCTGTTACTCCTTGGGGTAAGCCTACGAAGGGTTATAAAACAAGAAAGTCTAAAAAACAGTCGGATAAATTTATAGTGAAGAGAAGGAAGTAGAGGAGGATTCTATGGGCAGATCTTTAAAAAAAGGTCCTTTTGTGGATGAGAAGTTAATGAAGAGAATATTAGAGATGAATAAGTCAGGTAAAAAGAGAGTAATAAAGACATGGTCAAGAAGATCTACTATTTTCCCTGAAATGGTAGGTCATACTATTGCTGTATATAATGGAAGAAAACATATACCTGTTTATATTACAGAAAATATGGTAGGTCATAAACTTGGAGAATTTTCACTTACCCGAACCTTTAAAGGTCACAGTGGGGATAGGAAGAGTGAAAAAGGCTCAAGGGTAAGATAAGTGGATGGGAGGTATAGTATGGAAGCAGTTGCTCGTGCAAGATATATAAGGATGTCGCCTCGAAAGGTAAGGCAGATGATAGATATAATTAGAGGTAAAAATGCTCAGGAGGCTTTAGCTATTTTAAAATCCTCTCCTCGTAAATCTTCTCATATATTAAAAAAAGTATTAGAATCGGCGATGGCTAATGCCGAAAATAATTTTAATATGAATCAAGATGCATTATATGTCCATAGGGCATATGTAGATGAGGGGCCAATTATAAAGAGGTTTCGTCCCTTAGGTATGGGAAGAGGCACTATAATAAAGAGAAGAACCAGCCATATTACAATCATTGTAAAAGAAAGAGAGGAGGGATAGAATTTGGGTCAAAAAGTACATCCTAAAGGATTGAGATTAGGCATAGTAAAAGATTGGGATTCTAAATGGTTTGCAAAATTTAGAGAAAAAGAGTTTCCGGCAAATGTTTTAGAGGATTATAATATAAGAAAGTATCTAAAGAAACGTTTGTATCAAACAGGGGTTTCTCGGATAGTCATAGAGAGGCTTGGAAGTAAGATTAGAATTTTTATTTTTGCTGCACGTCCCGGTTTAGTAATTGGAAGAAAGGGTTCAGAGGTTAAAAGTTTAAAAGAGCATCTTTCCAAGTGGACAGGGAAAGAGGTTGTAATAAATGTAAATGAAGTAAAAACTCCTGAAATCGATGCACAGCTTGTAGCAGAGAATATTGCATCACAGATTGAAAGAAGGATTAATTTTAGACGTGCAATGAAACAAGCTGTAAATAGGGCGATGAAGATGGGAGCACAAGGTATAAAGGTAGCATGCAGTGGTAGATTGGGTGGTGCAGAAATTGCAAGAACTGAGTGGTACCTTGAAGGACGTGTACCATTGCATACCTTAAGGGCGGATATAGATTATGGATTTACAGAAGCTATGACTACTTACGGAAAGATTGGGGTAAAAACTTGGATATTCAAAGGAGAAGTTCTTCCTAAGACAGAGGAAGAAACAACACCACAATCTTAAAAGAATAAAAGGAGAAAAGAGCAATGTTGCAACCAAGTAGAACAAAATATAGAAAAATGCAAAAGGGTAGAATGAAAGGAAAGGCATATAGAGGTTCTACCCTTGCATTTGGCGAATATGGCTTAAAAGCTATGGAGCCTGCATGGATTACTGCTGCCCAGATAGAGGCTGCAAGAATTGCTATGACACGTTCTATTAAACGTGGTGGTAAAGTATGGATTAGGATTTTCCCTGACAAGCCTATTACTAAAAAACCAGCAGAGACTCGTATGGGTAAAGGGAAGGGCTCTGTAGAGTATTGGGTTTCTGTTGTAAAGCCTGGTAGGATTTTATTTGAGCTTGCCGGTGTAAGTGAAGATAGAGCCCGTGAAGCTATGATGTTAGCTGCACAAAAGCTACCGATAAAGACAAAATTTGTAACTCGAGAGGAATTAGGTGGTGAATAGATATGAATATAAAAGAGATTAGAGATCTATCAGATGAAGAAATACTTCAAAAAATTTCTGATTTTAAAGATGAGCTATTCAATCTTAGGTTTCAGGTAGTTACAGGGCAACTTAAGAATTTTTCTCGTATAAAAGAGGTCAAAAAGTCTATAGCAAGATCTTACACTGTGTTACGGGAAAGAGAACTTGCAAAAGGTCAATCCCAGGAGATGAAGGAGGAGTAATATATGGGAGGAAAAAAGGAGTTAGTAGGTATAGTAACAAGTGATAAGATGGATAAATCAGTTGTAGTTACAGTGGAGACAACATTTATGCATCCTCTTTATAAAAAGACTGTAAAGAGGAGAAAGAAATATATGGCACATGATGAAAAAAATGATTGCAAAATAGGAGATAGGGTTAAAATTTTAGAAAGTCGTCCATTGAGTGCCAGAAAAAGATGGAGAGTAGTGGAAATAATAGAGAGGGCCCAGTAAAGAGTGGTTTGTAAGGAGGTTAACAATGATTCAGATATATTCTTACTTAAATGTGGCAGATAATTCTGGTGTTAAAAAGATAATGTGCATCCAGGTATCTGGTAGTACAGGAAGAAGATATGCAGGACCTGGAGATATAATAGTAGCTACTGCCAAGGAGGTAGCCCCAAACGGAAATATTAAGAAAGGACAAGTAGTAAGAGCTGTAGTAGTGAGAACGAGAAAGGATTATTCTCGTAAGGATGGTTCTACTATTAAATTTAGTGAAAATGCTGCAGTAATTATTAACAATAATAATGAACCGGTAGGAACACGAATTTTTGGGCCAGTTGCAAGGGAGTTAAGAGAAAAGAAATTTGCAAAAATAATATCTCTTGCACCAGAGGTAGTATAAGGAGGTGTCATAGTGAAAAAGGTAGCAGCAAAGGTAAAATTCCCTATAAAAAAAGGAGATACAGTTATAGTAGTTTCAGGAAAAAAAGAAGTTAAAGGGAAAAAAGGAAAGGTTTTAAGTGTGATACCTGAGAAGGCTCAGGTTATAATAGAGGGTGTAAATTTTGCAAAACGTCATGTTAAACCTACCCAAAAGCTTCCTCAGGGCGGAATTCAAGAAAAAGAAGCTCCGATAAGAATATCTAAAGTAAGGCTTATATGTAATAAATGTGGTGAGGTTACTAGGATAAGGAGAATAAAATTGGAAAACGGAAAAAGAGTTCGCGTCTGCAAAAAATGCGGTGAAATCATCGATCTTGTTTAAGGAGGTTTTATATGCCCGTACTTAAAGATTTTTATGTAAAGGAAGTAATTCCAAAGATGCAGAAGCAGTTTAACTATAAAAATGTAATGCAAGTACCAAAATTGGAAAAGGTTGTTATAAATATGGGAGTGGGAGATGCTATTCAAGACCCAAAACTTCTTGATAATGCCCAGCAAGAGCTGAGTATTATCGCAGGCCAAAAGGCTGTTATAACTCGTGCAAAAAGATCAATTTCTAACTTTAAATTAAGGCAGGGGACTCCTATAGGTTGTAAAGTCACTCTGCGCGGGAATGCAATGTACGAGTTTCTTTACAAGTTTTTGAAGGTTTCTATTGCGAGAATAAGAGATTTCAAAGGATTTTCCGATAAGTCCTTTGATGGAAGAGGAAATTATTCTTTAGGAATTAAAGAGCAACTTATCTTTCCTGAAATAGAGTATGATAAGGTAGATAAGATTAGAGGAATGGATATTACTATTGTAACTACAGCAAAAACTGATGAGGAAGCCAAAGCGCTTTTAGGGTACTTAGGCTTGCCATTTAAAAAGTAATAAGGAGGGAAACAGGTGGCAAGAAAAGCATTAATTGAAAAGTCAAAGAGAAAGCCGAAATTTAAGGTAAGAGAGCATAATAGATGTAAGATATGTGGACGCCCCAGAGGCTATATGAGGGATTTTGGGATTTGCAGAGTATGTTTTAGAGAAATGGCTTCTCGTGGTGAAATTCCTGGGGTAAAAAAGGCTTCGTGGTAGAGAAGGAGGTTAGATAGATTATGTCAATGACAGATCCTATTGCTGATATGCTAACAAGAATTAGGAATGCAAGTGCTGCACATAAAAAAGAAGTAAGCATGCCTTCTTCTAAAATGAAAATGAGAATTGCTAAAATTCTAAAAGAAGAAGGTTTTATAGAAGATTATTCTTTTAAGGAAGATAATAAACAAGGGATACTTACCGTATATTTAAAGTATGCAGAGGATAAAACTCCGGCCATTTATCATATAGAAAGGGTAAGTAAACCAGGTAGAAGGGTGTATGTAGGAAAAGATTCGATTCCCAGAGTGTTAAGAGGGATTGGTATAGCTATTCTTTCTACCTCTCGCGGAGTAATTTCAGATAGAACCGCAAGAAAGGAAGGGGTAGGAGGAGAAGTAATTTGCTATGTATGGTAAAAATAGGAGGTAAATTATGTCAAGAGTAGGAAAAAAACCAATTCAAATCCCTCAAGATATAAAAGTAAAGATCGATGGAGACACTATACATGTAGAAGGCAAAAAAGGTAAACTTTCTTATAGATTTTTACCTCAAGTAGAGGTAAAACAAGAGGGAAATGAACTAATAATTACAAGGAAGGCGGAAGATAGATTTTCAAGGGCTATTCATGGTACTACGAGGAGTTTAATAGCAAATATGGTAGAAGGCTTATCTAAAGGGTTTGAAAAGAAGTTAGAGATAGTAGGAACAGGATATAGGGCCCAAATGCAAGGTAATAAATTAGTATTGAATTTGGGCTATTCTCATCCTATTGAATATATACCACCTAAAGATATAAGTATTTCTGTTGAGAGAAATACTATTACAGTATCGGGTTATGATAAGCAGAAAGTAGGTCAAGTAGCGGCAGAGATTAGAGCATTCCGTAAGCCTGAACCTTACAAAGGTAAAGGTATTAAGTATGTTGATGAAGTGATTAGACGTAAAGTTGGTAAAATAGGTGCTTAGAGAGGAGGCTATGTGAAAACCATGAAACGTAATAGGGAATTTTATAGAAAAAAAAGACATAGAAGAGTAAGAAAAAAAATAAAGGGAACATTTGAGCGTCCCAGATTAAGTGTGTATAGAAGTTTATCGCATATATATGCACAGATTATAGATGATACCAAGGGCCATACTTTAGTATCTGCTTCCTCATTGGAACTTGTGAGGGAGAAAAAGATTTCATACGGGGGAAATAAGGAAGCAGCATATGAGGTAGGAAAACTTCTTGCAGAGAAGGCTTTGGAAAAGGGTATTAAAAAGGTAGTCTTTGATAGAGGCGGATATCTATACCATGGTAGAGTTGAAGCGTTAGCTAAAGGTGCCCGCGAAGGAAAACTTGAGTTTTAGGAATAGGGAGGGAAATAGATGCCAAAGGTTAAACCAGAAGGGGAATTTAAAGAAAGAGTTGTATTTATAAATAGAGTTAGTAAAGTGGTTAAAGGTGGAAAGAGGTTTGGTTTTAGTGCACTTGTTGTTGTAGGAAATGAAAATGGGCAGGTAGGATTTGCCTTAGGTAAGGCAAAAGAGGTATCAAGCGCTATCAGAAAAGGTGTAGAAAAAGCGAAAAAAAATCTTATAAATGTCCCTTTAAAAGGAACTACAATTCCTCATGATATTATAGGTCATTTTGGGGCAAGTAAAATACTTTTAAAACCTGCATCCGAGGGTACAGGTGTTATTGCAGAGAGTGCAGTACGTGCTGTGCTTGAGCTTGCAGGTATTAAAGATGTTTTAACAAAGTCACTTGGAAGTAATAATCCTATAAATCTTGTGCAGGCTACTTACAAGGCCCTATCTGAGATGAGAAATAGAGAAGATTGGCTAAAGATAAGAGGAAAGTTGAGAGATAAGGTGGAGGTCGAGGCAAATGGAGTACAAGCAAGTCAAAATTAAATGGGTAAAGAGTGCAATTGGAAGATCCTATAAACAAAAAAGAACTATCCGTGCATTAGGACTTACAAAGTTAAATCATGAAGTGGTTAAAGAGCTTACTCCTCAAATAGAGGGTATGATTAGAAAAGTTTCACATCTGGTAAAAGTTGAGGAAGTTTAAGAAAGGGGAGATGAACAATGAATCTTGCAAATTTAAATCCTAACCCTGGTGCAAGAAAAGCGCCAAAGCGTGTAGGAAGAGGTACAGGTTCAGGCCATGGAAAAACTTCTACACGGGGACATAAAGGTCAAAATGCACGCTCTGGTGGAGGAACAAGGCCAGGCTTTGAAGGCGGACAGATGCCTTATATAAGAAGAATTCCTAAAAGGGGATTTAAAAATATTTCTAAAAAGGAATATGCAGTTGTAAATTTGTATATACTTGAAGAAAGGTTTAACCCTGGAGATGTAGTAGAAATAAAAACCTTAGAGGAAAAGGGTATAGTAAAAGACATAAAAGATGGAATAAAAATTCTTGGGGAAGGAGAATTAACAAAAGCTCTTACAGTGCGCGCCCATAAATTTTCCAAAACAGCAGAAGAAAAAATTAAAGCTGTTGGCGGGAAAGTAGAGGTGATATAATTGCTAGAAAAATTTCTTAATGTCTTTAAAATACCAGACCTAAAAAAGAGAATACTTTTTGTTTTAGCTATGATACTTGTATTCCGGATCGGGGTTCATATCCCCCTTCCCGGAGTCAACGCAAAGGCATTAAAAGACCTTTTTGCCCAGGGAGGAATACTTAACTTTATAGATCTCTTTGCAGGTGGGGCATTAAAAAGATTTTCTATTTTTGCAATGGGTATAATGCCTTACATTAATGCATCCATTATAATGCAACTTTTGATTGCTGTAATTCCAGCCCTTGAGAGGCTTTCAAAAGAAGGAGAAGAGGGAAGACAAAAGATTACAAGTTATATAAGATACGGTACTATAATAGTTGGTGCACTTCAAGCTCTTGGTCTTACTATATGGCTTGAAAATATGGGTGTATTGATAGTTACAGGCCCTCTTATGAGAATAATGAACATTATTTCTCTAACAGCTGGTACTACATTTTTAATGTGGTTAGGTGAACAGATTACAGACTATGGAATAGGAAATGGTATTTCCATTATAATTTTTGCAGGTATTGTAGCAAGACTCCCAAGCCAGCTTGTGATGACAGGGAGACTTGTAGCAGCAGGTGAAGTAAGTATATTTGCATTACTTGCTCTTATTATTATTTCTGTTCTTGCCATTGCTGGTGTAATAATGGTAGAATTGGGAGAACGGCGAATACCAGTACAATATGCAAAGAGAGTAGTAGGAAGAAGGGTATATGGTGGCCAGGCTACATACCTTCCACTTAGGGTTAACCAAGCGGGAGTTATCCCTATAATCTTTGCAATAGCTGTCTTGATGTTACCAGGAACACTTGCACAGTTTTTTCAAACATCAGAGAGTATGCAACAATTTAATAGATTATTCTCACCAGGCACACCACTTTATATAATTGTCTATGCACTTCTTATTATATTCTTTACTTATTTCTATACTGCTATATCTTTTAACCCTCAGAATGTAGCGGAAAATATGCAAAAATATGGTGGATTTATCCCAGGTATAAGACCTGGAAAACCTACCGCTGCTTATATTGAGAGAATTTTATCTAGGGTGACATTGCCAGGTGCTATATTTCTTGCCTTAGTTGCTATTTTGCCTACAATTTTAATGAAACTTACCAATATAACTACTTTTTATTTAGGTGGCACTTCACTTCTCATTATGGTAGGTGTAGCACTTGAGACAATAAGGCAGATAGAGGCACATCTGTCTATGAGACACTATGAAGGATTTTTGAAAGGATAGAGGTGGCATCATGAACTTTGTATTTTTGGGAATGCCAGGCGCAGGAAAAGGAACACAGGCAAAGATAATAAGTAAAAAATACGATATACCTCACATATCTACAGGGGATATTTTGAGAGAAGCTGTAGCCAATAAAACAGAATTAGGGCTTAAGGCAAAAAAATATATGGATGAAGGAGCATTGGTGCCTGATGAGTTAGTGGTTTCTTTGGTAGAGGAAAGATTGAAACAACCTGATTGTGAGAAGGGATTTATCTTAGACGGGTTCCCGAGAAATGTAGAGCAGGCAAAGGTCTTAGAAGATATGTTAAGTAGAATTGATAAGAATTTGGATGCTGTATTCTTTTTCTCTCTAAAGGAAGATGTGGTTGTTAAAAGACTTACAGCACGGAGAGTATGTAGTAAATGTGGTGCTGTGTATAATATGTTGTACAATCCTCCTAAGGTAGAAGGGGTTTGTGACCTATGTGGAGGAAAGCTTATAATAAGAGATGATGATAGAGAAGAGGTAGTTAGAAATAGATTAGTTACTTATAATAAAGAGACAGCACCAGTTATTACATTCTATATGAAAAAGGGTATTTTGCATACTATAGATGCATCTTTGTCTGTAGAAGAAGTTACAAAAGAGATTGAGAAACATATAGGTAAATGATTATAATAAAATCAAAACGTGAAATAGATTTAATGAGAGAGAGTAATAGAATAGCAGGAGGAGTAATTAGAGTTATTGCAGAGAACATAAAACCAGGGATAACTACTTTAGAGCTTGACAAAATTGCAGAAAGGTATATAATTTCTGAAGGTGCAACACCAGCCTTTAAAGGATATAAATTACATGACTCTCAGAAAGGTTTTCCGGGGAGCATCTGTGCATCTGTAAATGATGAAGTAGTGCATGGAATCCCCGGATCTTATGTGCTTAAAGAGGGAGATATACTTAGTGTGGATGTAGGTACATTAAAAAATGGTTTTTACGGGGACACAGCTTATACCTTTCCTGTAGGTGAAATATCTGATAAGGCAAAAGAACTTTTAAAAGTTACAAAAGATGCTTTATATATTGGCATTGATCAGGCAAGGCCAAAAAATAGAATTGGGGATATATCTTTTGCTATTCAATCTTATGTAGAAAAACATGGTTTTTCTGTGGTTAGGGAATATGTGGGACATGGGATAGGTCGGTCACTACATGAGGATCCACAGGTGCCAAATTATGGGCGGAGGGGCGTAGGTCCATTATTAAGACAGAATATGACCATAGCAATTGAACCCATGGTAAATATTGGAACTTATGAGGTTAAGGTAAAACCTAATGGTTGGACTGTAGCTACTAAGGATGGGAGTCTTTCTGCTCATTTTGAGCATACAATAGTTATAGGACCAGATGGTCCTGAAATTCTTTCAGATTGGGGTATTTAAAGTGATTTTAAAAAAGGGTCGAGGAGGGATGATTTAAATAATGGCAAAAGATGCTATTACTGTAGAAGGTAAAGTTTTAGAAGCTTTACCAAATGGAATGTTTAAGGTAGAAATAAGAGAGGGAATTACTATATTGGCTCATATATCTGGCAAGATAAGGATGAATTTTATTAAAATATTACCGGGCGATAAAGTAAAGGTAGAACTTACTCCTTATGACCCTACAAAAGGAAGAATAGTTTATAGATATAAAAAATAAATAGATTTCTTAGGAGGTTGATTTAAGATGAAAGTGAAGCCATCTGTAAAAAAGAGATGTGAGAAGTGTAAGATTATTAAAAGACATGGCAAAGTTATGGTAATTTGTTCTAATCCGAGACATAAGCAGAGACAAGGTTAGAAAGGAGGTAAGATAAGTGGCACGTATTGCAGGTATAGATTTACCAAAGGAAAAGCGCGTAGAGATAGGTCTTACCTATATATTTGGTATAGGTCTTTCCACTTCTAAAAAGATTCTTGCTCAAACAGGTGTAAATCCAGATACACGGGTAAAAGACCTTACAGAGGAAGATATCGCTAAACTTAGGGATGTTATAGAGAAAGAATATAAAGTTGAAGGTGAATTGAGAAGTGAGATTGCAAATAATATAAAAAGATTAATGGATATAGGTTGTTACCGCGGCATAAGGCATAGACGTGGGCTTCCTGTTAGGGGGCAGCGCACAAAGACAAATGCAAGGACTAGAAAAGGTCCAAGAAAGACAGTTGGTGGAAAGAAGAAAAAGGTCAAGAAATAATCAGGGAGGTTAGATTAAGTTGGCTAAGAGGAGAAAAAGAAGGACTAAAAGAGAAAAGAGAAATATTGAAAAAGGAATTGCTCACATACAGTGTACCTTTAATAATACAATAGTTTCTATTACAGATATGGATGGTAATGTTTTGTGTTGGGCTAGTGCTGGTAGTGTAGGTTTTAAGGGTTCAAGGAAGAGTACTCCATTTGCTGCTCAGGTTACTGCAGAGGCAGCTGCCAAAAAGGCCCTTGATATGGGTTTAAAGAGAATAGAGACCTATGTAAAAGGTCCTGGTGCAGGCCGTGAAACTGCTATAAGAGCTTTGCAGGCAGCTGGATTAGAGATCAGCGTAATAAAAGATGTTACACCCATTCCCCATAATGGATGTAGACCACCAAAGCAGAGAAGAGTATAGGATAAGGAGGTAATTGCATGGCTAAATATAACGACGCAGTTTGTAGACTCTGCAGAAGAGAAGGGATGAAACTATATTTAAAAGGAGAAAAATGTTATAGTCCTAAATGTATACTTGAAAAGAGACCATATCCTCCAGGAAAGGGTTCAGATAGAGGAGGGAGAAGGGCAAAGGCTTCAGACTATGGAATACGTTTAAGAGAGAAACAGAAGGCAAGACGTATATATGGAGTAATGGAAAAACAATTTAGGCGTTACTTTGATATGGCATCTCGTGAAAAGGGCTTAACAGGTGAAAATCTTCTTAGGCTTTTGGAAAGGCGTTTAGACAATGTAGTATATAGATTAGGTTTTGCTTCTTCTCGAAGAGAGGCTCGTCAGCTTGTATCCCATGGTCATTTCCTTATAAATGGGAGAAGCACTAATGTTCCTTCTTATCTTGTAAAAGTTGGGGACGAGATAAAGGTAAAAGAGAAGAGCAAAGATATAGAACCCATACAAAGAGGTTTAAGCTACGAAAGAAATGTACCTTCTTGGTTAGAATTGGATGGTGATGCCTTAACCGGAAAGGTACTTGATTTTCCAAAGAGAGAAGATATTGATATTGATATAAATGAGCAGATGATAGTAGAATTCTATTCCCGTTAATGGAGGGGTTAATGTTCACACTGGATATGATAGAGGTTTCTTCTCTGGAGTCTAATGAGAAGTATGGAAAAATACAGATCTCTCCTTTAGAGAGAGGTTATGGTTATACTATAGGGAATTCTTTGAGGAGAGTGCTGATCTCTTCTTTAGAAGGTGCTGCTATAACTCACATAGAGATCACAGTAAATAGCACAGGAGAGATAATTTCCCATGAATTTTCTACTATACATGGCTTAAAAGAAGATATGACTGAACTTATCCTTAATCTTAAAGGGGTAAGACTTAAGCTTCACTCCGATGAGCCTGTAACTATGGAACTAAAATATAAGGGAGAAGGAATTATCCGTGCAGGTGACATTTCGACACCTTCGGAAGTGGAAATACTTAACCCAGATTATTATATAGCTACCGCTAATGAAGATGCCGACATTGTAATTAATATGGTAGTAAAAAAGGGTAAGGGGTATGTGCCAAGTGACTTGAATAAAGATAGTTCTTTACCTGTAACATATATTCCTATAGATTCTATATTTTCACCTATTAAAAAGGTAAATTTTGTAGTAGAAAATACGCGAGTAGAAAATATGACAGATTTTGAAAAATTAACCTTTGAAATATGGACAGATGGGAGTATTACACCAGAAGATGCAATAGTAGAATCTGTAAAAATTCTTGTAAGTTATCTTACAAAATTCTTGGCACTTTCTTCCCAAGAGGAAGATATTATAATAGGAAAACAAGAAACACCTTCAGGAGGAGATGAGAGTAAGTTACTTAAGAAGACCATAGAAGAGATGGATTTATCTGTAAGGGCTTATAACTGTTTAAAGAAGGCCAATATAAATACTGTAGGAGACCTTATAAAGTATAGGCCTCAAGATCTTTTGAAGGTGAGAAATCTTGGCAAAAAGACATTAAAAGAAATAATGGATAAACTATCAAGCATGGATTTATCTTTAAGTAATGATGATTCAGGAGGAGAAAAGGTATGAGACATAAAAAGAAAAAGTTAAAATTTAATAAGACTCAAGCCCATAGAGATGCTATGTTTAGAAATCTTGCAACATCAGTTATAGAACATAAGAAGGTGGTAACTACTCTTGCAAAGGCAAAGGCTGTTAAACCTATAGTAGAAAAGATGATTACACTTGGAAAAAAGGTTAATGAATATAAAGAACAGCAACCAGATAAAGCCTTACATTATAAAAGACAGGTTTTTTCTTATTTGAAAACAAGAAAATCTGCCACTATTCTTTTTGATGAAATTGCACCGAAATTTCAAGAGAGAAATGGTGGATACACAAGAATAGTAAAATTAGGATTTAGAAAAGGTGATGGTGCCCCACAGGCTCTAATAGAAATTATTGAGTGATGTTTATACATCTTAAAGATGTATTCTTTGCTTATGATAAGGGCAAAGAAAGTAAAGATGTATTAAAAAATATAAATATTGAGATAAAAAAGGGAGAATTTATAACTATAGTAGGACCAAATGGTTCTGGAAAATCTACCCTTGCTAAGCTTTTAAATGCAATCTACATCCCCCGAAAGGGGGATGTTTTCATTAGTGGTTACAATACTAAAGATGAACAATATTTATGGGATATAAGAAGAAAAGTAGGAATGGTTTTTCAAAACCCTGATAATCAAATTGTAGCAAGTGTAGTCGAAAACGATGTAGCATTTGGTTTGGAAAATTTAGGCCTATCCCCTTCTTATATAAGGAAAAAGGTAGATGAGGTACTTGAGATGGTAGGCCTTTTAGAATATAAAAAGAGTGAGCCTCATTACCTTTCTGGAGGACAGAAGCAGAGACTTGCAATAGCAGGGGTTTTGGCTATGGAACCCGATTGTATAGTGTTTGATGAACCTACCTCTATGTTGGACCCTAAAGGAAGGAAAGAGGTATTAGAATTAGTTAAAAAATTGAATAAAGATAAAGGAATTACTGTTATTTTTATAACACAGGATATGGAAGAGGTTTTGCTTTCAGAGAGGGTAATAGCCCTCCTTGATGGAGAAATAAAATTTGACGATGCTTCTCCTTTATTATTTTCTGATGTTTCTCTTTTAGATAAACTTTCCCTTTCTCTTACTAGAATAGGAGAGATAGTGCAAGCATTAAAAAAAGAAGGTTTTTCTATTCCTGAAAATATCATAAGGAGAAAAGATCTTATTAATTTCCTATGCAGATAAGATTAGCAGATGTTACCCATATATATGCACCTAAGACCCCTTTTGAAACTACCGCCCTTTCAAATATTAACTTAACAATAAAAGAGAACGAATTTATAGGTCTTATAGGTCATACAGGTTCCGGGAAGTCTACACTTATTCAAATGTTAAATGGACTTATCTTTCCCACATATGGAAAGGTCTATATAGATAATAGAGAAATAAGGGAGTATAAGTCTCTCGTAGATGTGAGAAGAAAGATTGGTTTGGTGTTTCAATATCCAGAAGATCAATTTTTTGAAGATACTGTATTTAACGAAATTGCTTATGGACTTAAAAATACAGGACTTTCTGAAGATGCTATAAAAAAAAGGGTTTCAAATGTGCTTTCTCTTGTGGGTCTTGAACCAAAGTTTTTTATGGAAAGATCTCCATTTTCTTTAAGTGGTGGGGAAAAAAGAAGGCTTGCTATTGCTGTTATTCTTGCTATGAGGCCTGATATTCTCATATTTGATGAGCCTGGTGTTGGTCTTGACCCAAAGAGCAGAGAAAAAATATTTAATTTAATTCATAGCCTTTTTAATGAAGGGATCTCTATCGTGATGGTCTCACATGATATGGATACAGTTGCTTCTTTTTCAAGTAGGGTTATTGTGATGAATAAGGGAGAGATTGTGCTTGATAGTACCCCTTATGAGGTCTTTGTAAAAAATAGAACCCTATTGGATAAGATAGGGCTTGAGATTCCAGAGACAACTAAAATTCTTTTGGATTTGAAGAGATGTGGATACAATGTAAATTTGAAAATATTTGATATAAAAGAATTAAAAAAAGAAATAGCGAGGTTTCTAAATGGGCGCATTTAGATTAACAGTGGGTCAATATTTTCCTACTGACTCTTGGTTTCACCTTCTCGACCCAAGAACAAAGATAGTAGCCACCTTTCTTATAGTTATTCTTATTTTTTTCATTCACAACTTCTTTGGCTACCTGGTATTATTTGTATTTCTATATCTTTCCTATTATATTGCAAAGATTCCTATAAGCTATCTACTAAGGGGAATAAAGCCAATTTTATTTTTGGTCATTATTACCTTTATATTTCAGGTATTTTTCTATGGAAAAGAGATAGTGTATAAAATATGGTTTATACCTATTTATAAGGAGGGGCTTGTAAAAGGGGCATACCTTTCTTTACGAATCATTTTTTTGGTACTTTTTACAAGTTTTCTTACCCAAACTACATCTCCTTTAGATATAGCTGATGGTCTTGAGGCCCTCTTTAAACCTTTGAAAAAAATAGGAGTACCAGTAAGTGAGCTCGCCCTTATGATGAGTATATCTTTAAGATTTATCCCTCTTTTGCAAAGTGAGGTAGAGAGAATCGCAAAGGCACAGATGGCAAGGGGAATAGAGCTTGACAAGGGTAATATTTTTAAAAGGATGTATAATTATATCCCTATTCTTATCCCACTTTTTTTAAGCTCTTTTAGGCGCGCAGAAGAACTTGCCATAGCTATGGAAGCAAGGTGTTTTCGAGGCGGAGAGGACAGAACGAAACTAAGAGAATTAAAGATAAAGAGAGATGATTATATTTACATAGGTACTGTTTTGATGATATTTATCTTTTTGGCATTTGGGT
>Ga0256833_1001449_pt1 | contig 17494 bp, 13 predicted proteins | sample 356284metaG_FD_190535 | JGI IMG/M metagenome (GOLD analysis project Ga0256833, IMG submission 190535) | Hydrothermal vent microbial communities from Mid Atlantic Ridge, Atlantic Ocean - 356-284 | ecosystem: Environmental > Aquatic > Marine > Hydrothermal vents | place: Atlantic Ocean: Mid... | reverse complement strand
GAAACGGAGAGGATGCGGTCTCCGATTTTGATAAAGTGTCTCTCCATTTCTTTCGTACGATAAAAACACTCAGAGGCAGAAATGTAATCATCACCGTATGCTGTACCCGTGCCACTCACATACTTAATCTTTATGCCGTGAGTTACACCGTTACTCCTGAAAAGTAGATACTGATTCATAAAGATGATCCTCTATTTTGTCTGTGTCCACGAGGAGGATAACCCTGTCTTTGACCTTGAAATCTCCCCTGATGAAAGGGTCTTCGAGGGACTCAATTTCGTCTTCCTTTACCTCCACAATGTCATAGATGTTGGATACGGGAAACCCCCAGGTGGATTCACGACCCTTCATCAGAAGATACATGTCTTCTTCTCCTTTAAGTTCCTCAATGCCGAGAATCCTGTTGAGTGAAACGAGGGTCACCACCTCACCCATCAGAATGGTAAGACCCAGAAATATGTCTGGAACGAAGGGGATGCGGGTGTAATGGATGTCCGTAACGATTCGGTTGGTTTTCTTTAATTCAAAACCGTATAAACGCTCGTTTATCTCGACTACGAGGACTTTCATGTGACTTACTATATAGCAATTTCCCTAAATCGGCAAGAAAACCGCATGTACAACGAGGTTTAAAGCCACACGAATTTTCTCTTTTAAAAGTCAGGATCTTTACTTTACTAAAGGCTGTTCGAAAAATCCCCCTTCTTCAGAAGGGGGAACTAAAGGGGGATGTTTTCCGATTGAAATTCAATCCCCCTAAGTCCCCCTTCTTCAAGGGGGATTTTTGAGAACCCTATTCCTTGGAAAAGGACTAAAAAGGGATGATAACCGTAAAATCAACTTTAATCGTAAATTAAGAAATATACTTTTCGAACACCCTCTTACTTTACTATCACGGCTCTCTTTACTGAGTTTGCGTATTTTACGAAGTATATTCCCGGCATCAGGCCTCTTACTTCCAGGACACCGGGGCCTTTAACATCGATTTTCCTCACGAGTCTTCCCGATGAGTCAAAGATCTTTAAGCTACCACACATGGGTTTGATGACAGTTACTTTGAACATACCAGAGGAGAGGAGGATTTCAAAACTGGATACTTCATCTTCGTCGATACCAACAGGTGATACTATACTCTCTCCGGTTATACTGAAATCGTCAACATAGAATCCCTCAGCGTTGTCTTCTCCGTCGCTTACGAATCTGAGCCTTACCCTGATGGTATCTCCTGGATTGAGGAAGTTGAGGTCGTAATCGTACTGTGCCCAGCTGTTTACAAAGCTCAGAGTTGAATCGAGTGCGCCGCCTGAGCCGATGAAGTCTATGGTATCGGTTTCGTTTCCGTGTACGATCTCCACATAGATGCCGTCCGATCCATAGGTTGCCACTTCATACCATAGCCAGAAGCTCAGGGTCGGGTTAAATGATACCACTATTTCAGGGGACTCAATGGAAGAATTCCAGTTGTTTCCATACCTCCAGCTACCCGGTGTTCCACAGTAAAGAGACTTTGTCCCGCTGTGTGCCCTTCTCTCACCGACGAGCCATCTTGAGCCCAAGCGCCATCCGTTCAGATTCCCCTCGAAATCCTGTCTATAGGCCGATACACCCACTATACCCTGTAAAGTGAAATTCCCGGTATAACCAGAAACAGAGTATTCCACACCAATCTCGTAGGTGCTACCCGGTATGATGGAGGGATCAACATAGACGGAGACCGTGCAGACGGAGGAATCCCGGGCAGCTATTTCCGGGAAGTAAACAGTGTCCTGAACATAAACACCGGGTGTTCCAGAACTCAGCATGACGGTAACATCCCTCGCAGGTGCCACTGTTTCGTTTTTTATCCAGATTTCAATCTCTCCCGAGTCCCCCGGGTTTAAAGTCCCTGAGATAAGTGATGTCCGACCCATTAAGTATGGGCGCATTACCGGGAGGATCCACGAGGTTGAATCCCCTGCAATCGAGACCCTGAGGACTGCGTGTCCCGTGTCGTGAGAAGCACTGTAGAAGATCGCGACGGTTTCCTCCTCTTCAGGTGAAAGCCCTGAAATCACAAACGAGTCTGGATGGAGATCGAGTATCCCGGTAATTTCATCAATGTGGACACCAGTCGGTTCTGAGGTATCGTTTCCAGAGTTTTTGAACACGAGTTTAAGAATTCCCGTTTCCCCCGGACTTACAATTGAGTCTGCGTAGAGTGAGCTATCCCGCACCAGGACGGTATCAATTCCAGGAAAGGCTCCATGATGTATCACTGAGATGTTTTTTAAAAGTCTCACATGGCCCGGAACATAGACTCCGAGCACGATCTCGCCTGTAACACCTGATGGGACATGCAATAAGGCACTTCCCCAGAATTTGACCACATCCAGGATGTCATTTCCCTGTGTGATGGTTGCCCGGCCTGAGTCAGCGCTAAAGGTTGAAATCCTGAAATTTGAGCCTGCAACTACTGTATCGGGTGCTGTTACCCTCAGATCCTGCGGAACATTTTTCCAGACTGGCATGAGAGGGTCTCCAAGGAGATTGAGCTGGTACTGATGCCATCTATAAACATTCTCGTCCCGTGAGTAGGGGATGAAAAGCACCTTGTCCAGGGCGAGAGCAGCGCCAAGATAGGGGACATTTCTCTCAAATATGGTGCCGTAGAATTCACTGTCAAACCGGTCAGAGTAGCCATACCCGGGATTTCCCGGAGAACCCCATCCGTATCTTGAGTTTCCTATAAAAGCCACCCCTCCACCGTTTTCGTTCCTGATAAAGTACTCTGAGATCGCATCTCTGTCAAAGGCGCCAACCCAGCAGCCTATGGAAAAAAGAATTCCGCATCTGAGGCCGTTACTCAGCCCCTGTACATCTGATATCCCCATGTAGTCTGCTCCTGTGCCCATGACATTGTACCATCCGTGCCCGTCATGGTTAAGGAAGTTAACTCCACTGTTTATGGCGGATGCCACGCTGGATGAGCTTTCATTACCCCTCGTTTCGTATAGTTTTGTAATGTAAATGTGTCCGGGCACATAGAGGGAGTCAATCATCTCCTTCCCTATGCTTGCATCTGTAAAGGGGTCATGCCAGAGAACTTCTGCAAAAAAGAGTGCCCTGTTCTGGTAATCTCTGAAATAGGGAGCTTCGTAAGCAATGACCTTTCTTATGAAGGTTTGAACCTCCCGGGTATTTCTCACGGGTGCTCTACCCACGATGATGTCCGGATAAAGATCAATGGAGTCAGCTGTCTCTCCAAATGTGCCGTTTCCGTTTTCATCCCACGAGCCATCGAGATCAGAAAAGTAAAGATCTGCCCTTATACTGTCTTCATCGGAGACGAAGCCCGCTTCACATGTCATAGCGTATGCCACCCTCGCGGGGACATATTCGACATCTCCCCCAAGAAGCAGGGCGGTGAGACCTGAGTCCTGATAGCATATCCTTGCGTAGTTCCGGACTTTCTCCGCAAGGTCACGACCTGCATAATGGGTTGTGATCCACTCTGTCGTCCTGATAGTCGTTCTTATACCGAATCTCCGATACCACCTCGCAAGGGAATCAAAAACATCTGCAAACCTCGAGGGAGTAACGATGAGGTAATCCATGCCCTGATTGATGGGAACAAAGTCCTGATGCACATCTTCGGGATTCTCCACCAGCCCGCGGACTACCGAGTGAACAAAATCCCTGCCCCACCGGGTTTTTTTAACGCTTCGTTTGTCCGGTACTGTTTCAAACTCAATGTCAACGGACCTGAGAATCTCAATTTCTCCTGAGACAGGGTTGTACCTGTAAGGAACGACTGTGACAGATGCAACACCTGCCCCCAGAAGGGTGTGGAATCCATCAAAGTTAACGAAGCTATCAGGGTAAAATCTGCTGGATCCGTAAATTTGTGGATCTTTTCGTGGAGGCTTTGCCTCAAATTTAATTCCTGGAATGTCAAGAATTGCCGGAGATGGGACAGGTGGTATTTCAAACTTACCGCCTGGCTTTACCGTCCGGATCGATTTTATTTCCATTCGAGTGACCTTCATCCCTGATGGTACGGCAAAGAAGTAGGTTTTTTGAGGAATGGCAGGCACGCCTGACCCTGACGGTAAGCTGTATCCTTTATCGACGATTTTTATCTCACTTCCTTTGAGCTCATAATGGGGTCCCTCAATGTGTACGGAAAAACTCAAAAGTATTGCTATTAACGGAATCATCGATATCCTCCTTTTTAAAATCTTAAAGACTCCATCCGGTAAACACAACTTTCGACTTCTTCAGATAAAGTATTTTTATCTTCAAGTGCCGGTTAACAATCACCGTATTATGCAATAAAATACTCCAGTATACAGATAAGGGAGGAGAGAAATGGGATTTTTCATGGCCAGTGAGGATGACATCAAAAGTGGACGCACGACTGATGTTTATTTTACGAGAACAGAAAGGATTTTAAGAGAGAAGAACATCCACAATGTTTCGGTGGCAGAGTTTACTGTTTCAGGTTTACCCGATGGATACAGGTGGGCCATATTCGGGGGGCTTGAGGAGGCGGTGGAACTTCTCGAAGGGAAGAAAGTGGACCTTTACGCCTTCCCTGAGGGCACACTTTTCAGGTCAAGGGATGTTAACGGAGTACTCGTCCCGGTTATGTACATAGTGGGCGACTATGTGGAATATGCCGTGTATGAGACTCCCGTTCTGGGATTTTTGTGTCAGACGACAGGTGTGATGACGAAGTCAGCACGGGTAAGAATTGCTGCAGGTGACTCACTTGTCCTTTCCTTTGGTATTCGCAGGATGCATCCCGCACTTGCTCCCATGATAGACAGAGCCGCTTACATTGGAGGATGTGATGGCGTATCGAGCATTATTGGTGCCCAGACGATAGGCCAGCCTCCAAAGGGGACAATGCCCCATGCCCTCATGATAACCATGGGAGAAGACGAGGCCTGGAGGGCATACGACGAGCTCATGCCGCCGGAAGTCCCAAGAATTGCACTCATTGACACATTCGGTGACGAAAAATTTGAAGCTGTTAAGGCTGCAGAGATTTTCAGGAATCTTAACGCCGTCAGGCTGGATACTCCGGGATCGAGGCGGGGTAATTTCCCGGCTATCATAAGAGAAGTCAGATGGGAACTTGACATCAGAGGATACAGAAATGTAGGCATTTTCGTTTCAGGGGGTCTCGATGAGAAAACCATCCCGGAGTTGAAGGCGGCAGGTGCCTCAGGGTTTGGTGTTGGCACTTCTATTTCCAATGCCCCCACAGTTGACTTTGCCATGGATATCGTTGAAATCGATGGTAAACCCACTGCGAAAAGGGGAAAATTTGGCGGTAGAAAGGATACCTACAGGTGCAGGGACTGTTTTACCTTTGTGAATGTCAAACACGGTGAAGAGCCACCCGACAGATGCCCGGTCTGTGGTGGTGAGCTTGAGCTAATGCACAGAAAGATTCTGGAAAAGGGTAAGCTCACAATCGATCTTCCCGATGTTGACTCCATCAGAAACTATGTTCTTGAACAGTTAAACCGAATTTCTGTTATCGAAGAAGATCCTGTATGATGAAGGTCGTCATTCTCGCAGGCGGAAAAGGTAAAAGGCTTGAGCCTTACACTACTCTGTTACCCAAACCCCTCATGCCCGTCGGGGAGTATCCCATCCTTGAAATAATCCTGAGACAGCTAAAATACTACGGATTCAACGAAGTAATCCTTGCCGTGGGTCACCTCGCAGAGCTCATTCAGGCGTATTTCGGTAAAGGGGAAAAGCTGGGAATGAAAATTGACTATGTTTTTGAACCCCATCCACTGGGTACAGTGGGTCCACTGAAACTCATAGAGGAGAAACTGGATGATGCCCCTTTTCTCGTGATGAACGGTGATGTGCTTACCGACCTTGATTTTAAAGAATTTATGGATTTTCACATAAGTTCGGGAGGCGTTATAACGGTTGGCGTGAAAAAACGGGAGGTGAACATAGACTTCGGTGTGGCGGAGCTTTCTGGTAATGTGATTGTAAACTATCGGGAAAAACCGAGATTCGACTTCTGGGTTTCAATGGGGGTTTACATATTTGAGCCTTCTATAATCAACTACATTCCTGAAGGCCAGAGGTACGATTTCCCGGACCTTGTGAAAAATCTCATAGAGAGAGGAGAAAAGGTTTCAGCCTACCTTTATGATGGATTCTGGCTCGACATTGGAAGAGAAGATGACATGAGAAGGGCGCAGTTTGAGTTTGAAAACAGAAAGGACTCACTTTTGAAATGAAGGCCCTGATTTTATCAGGAGGAAAGGGAACAAGGCTCAGACCAGTTACCTACAGTACGGCAAAGCAGCTCGTGCCCGTTGCCAACAGGCCCATACTTTACTATGTGATCGATAATGTGGTTGAAGCAGGGATCAGGGATGTGGGTATCGTGATTTCCCCTGAGACAGGGGATGAGGTAAAAAGGGCGGTGGAGATGTATAAAACCCGGGAGGTGAGGTTCACCTTTATCCTTCAGGAAGCCCCCCTCGGTATAGCACACGCAGCGGGCATTTCAAGGGATTTCATAGGAGAGGATCCATTTGTCCTCTACCTCGGAGACAACCTAATCGGATCCGGCATCAAGAAGTTCAAAGAAAAATTTGAAAAAGACCGTCCTGACGCACTTATTCTGGTAAAGGAGGTGGATGAGCCCCGGCATTTTGGAGTTGTGACATTTGACGAAGAGGGGAATGTGACGAGACTCGTGGAAAAACCCAAGTTCCCGCCATCCAGCTTTGCCCTCGTTGGGGTTTACTTCTTTTCCCCTGTGATCTTTGAGGAGATTGACAGACTGAAACCTTCCTGGCGTGGAGAACTCGAGATAACCGAGGCCATTCAGGGACTCGTGGACTCAGGTAAAAGAGTTATCGCCGAGTATCTTGATACCTGGTGGCTTGATACGGGCAAAAAGGATGACATCCTCGAGGCCAACAGGGTGGTCCTGGATGAATGGATAAAAAGAGATATCCAGGGTAAAATCGATGAAAGATCCATCATTTCAGGAAGGGTTAAGGTCGAGAAAGGAGCTTTGATTGAGAATTCTGAAGTCAGAGGGCCGGCTGTAGTAGGTAGTGGCGCGGTTGTAAAGAACTCTTTTGTCGGCCCTTACACCAGCATAGGAAACTTCTCTCACATCGAAAACTCAGAGCTCCAGTTCTCCGTTGTTCTTGATGGTGCGGAGATCAGGGATACCCGCGGCCTCGATAGTTCGATAATAGGGAAAAGATCGAGGATTTCGGGAAAGAATGATAGAAGAATCAGGCTTTTCGTTGGAGATGACTCGGTGGTGGAGTTTTGATCATGTTTTTGAGAATCGACTTACCCCTTAGCGGAGCCTTCGTCCTGGTACCCTCCGTTTATCACGATCACAGAGGGTATTTCATGGAAAGTTACAATAAAAGGGATTTCGAAAGAATCGGTCTCGATGTTGAGTTCGTTCAGGACAACGAGTCGAGAACTCTCAGAGCGGGCACAATAAGGGGGTTACACTATCAGGAATCTCCTATGTCCCAGGCGAAACTCGTAAGATGCGTGAAGGGTGCAATTTTTGATGTTATCGTTGACATAAGGCCGGAAAGTCCCACTTTCGGGAAGTGGGTGGGAGTAAATCTTAACGAGCAAAACCACAAGCAGATCTTTGTGCCCGAAGGATTCGCCCACGGCTTCCAGGCCCTCGTTGACGATGTTATCGTTGTTTACAAAGTGACACGCTTTTACTCAAGGGAGCACGACCGTGCCATCAGGTGGAACGATCCTGATATAGGCATTTCATGGCCCATTGAAAACCCCATACTGTCAGAGAAAGACAGGAATGCACCCTATCTAAAGGATATTTTTTAAAATGAGGGTTCTCGTCACAGGAGCCGGTGGATACATCGGATCAGTACTCGTACCCATGTTGCTTGAAAAAGGGTACGAAGTCACTGCACTCGACAGATTTTTCTTTGGAAGGGATACCCTCCCCCCGGCAGATAATAAACTCAAAATCGTCGAAGGAGACATAAGGTGGATAGACCCAGGAGTTCTTAAGGGTATAGACTATGTGATTGACCTCGCTGCCCTTTCGAACGACTCGCTGGGTGAACTCGACCCTATCAGGACATGGTCCATAAACCACCTCGGAAGGTTGAGAATTGCCTCACTTGCAAAGGCGATGGGAGTAAAAAGATACATTCTACCGTCTTCATGCAGTATCTATGGGTTTCACAATCATGTAGTTGACGAAAGATCTGAACCCAACCCCCTCACCACCTATGCCAAGGCAAACTTGAAGGTTGAGCAGGATGTCCTTTCACTCAGCGACGACTCCTTTACGGTTGTTATTCTGCGACAGGCAACCGTTTACGGTGTCTCCCCCCGTATGAGATTCGACCTTGCAATCAACGGCATGGTAAGGGGTTTTTTTAAAAACGGGAAGATCCCCATACTCAGAGACGGGACCCAGTGGAGACCCTTTGTACATGTCAAAGACACTTCACGGGCGATGATCATGGCCCTCGAGGCCCCCGCTGATAGAGTCAACGGGGAGATATTCAATGTGGGATCGGATGAGCAGAACTACCAGATATTTGACCTTGCCAGGAGGATTGCAGAATCCATCGGTATTCCATTTAAATACGAATGGTACGGACTGCCCGATCACAGGTCCTACATCGTTAAATTCACGAAAATCAAAGACAGACTTGGCTTTTATCCCTTATTTAGCGCAGAGGACGGGGCAAGGGAGGTATGGAACGCCCTGGTAGAAGGGAAAGTGGACCCTGATGACGAAAGGACCATTACCATAAACTGGTATAAAAAACTCATATCCGAGGGGATTGAGATATAGGTTCAAAAACAGAGGCAACAACCTCCACGAATGATTCACTTTCATTTGAAGGGACGAATCCCCTTTCACCGGGGGATTTTAAGAGACGATGATCCCCCTTCTTCAGAAGGGGGACTAAGGGGGATTTTCGAAACCCCGATCCCCCTTCGACAGAAGGGGGACAAAGGGGGATGCCGACCGCTTAATTTTCAATCCCCCTGTTTCCCCCTTTACCAAGGGGGATTGTGGGAGGAGGAATGGCCCTTCACCAGGGGGGACTGTGGGAGACCATGATCCCCTTTCTCCAGGGGATCTTGGGGCTCCCTTTCAGAGTGGAAAATCATGTGGATGACTCTATAATAAAGACATGAGTGCTCTGTTTTTAACAGGGTTCATCGGCAAAAGACTTTTAAGTTCCCTTTACCGGAAGTTTCGTTACGAAAAGATCTACCTTCTCGTAGAACCTTCAATGGTCAGGAGGGCAGAGAACGAGGTGGGGAAAATGACATTCAGAGACAGGATTGAGATCGTTGAGGGGGATATAACCATACGAAATCTCAAACTGGGACCTGAAAAGTTCAGGGAGATCACCCACCTATTCCACCTTGCTGCCATTTACGATCTCACGGTGGATTTTGAGCCCGCGTACAGGGTGAATGTTGAAGGGACCAGGAATGTTCTGGAATTTGCCGCCAATCTCCCTTCACTCGAAAAATTTCTTCCGCTACCTTACATGGGGAAGGGAGATGCACCCGTCAATCTCGTACCAGTTGACTTCGTCGTCAGGGCAACTGTTGAGCTGACGGCTCTTGATAGGTCCACGGGGAAAACCTACCATCTGACGGATCCCGAGCGCCTTACTGCAGGGGAGCTTTATAGGTTATTTTCGGTGTCAGGTTTTTCCTTGAAAATTACAAGAATCCACAGATGAGGAATTTTTAAGATGGAACTTACAAAACCCTACATAAACGGCAGATGGATAGAGACAGGGAAGACCTTCAGGTCTTTAAACCCTTCAACGGGTGAGGTTTTCCTTGAAATACACGAAGTAAGCGAGAATCTGGTGGAGGAGGCGTTTTCGTCAGCTTCTGCCTTTTACAGAAAGTGGAAGGATACCTCGTTTGACGAGAGGGAGAGTCTGCTTGCCAGTGTAAAAGATGTGCTCATTTCAAAAGGTGAGGAGATAGCGAAAATAATTGCGATGGAGCAGGGGAAACCCGTATCCGAGGCGTTTACCGTGGAAGTTCTTCCTTCTATCGACGCCCTTGATTTTTACATAAATCGTGGGAGAGTTTATCTTGATGAACTCAAGGTCAGGTACTGGCAGGTGCTTTTCAGGGACAAGAAGGGGTATTACAGGTTTGATCCTCTTGGTGTCATAGGTGTGATCTCTCCCTGGAATTACCCTTTTATCATACCCTTTCTTGACATCTTGGCCTCGGTTTTTACTGGAAATACTGTAATTTTGAAGCCATCGTCCACCACTGCGGCAATCGGGCTTACGATAGCCAATCTGTTCTACGAGGCCGGCGCTCCCCCGGGACTCGTGAGTGTCCTGACAGGCAGATCATCCGTGGGTGAGGCTGTAATAAGACATCCAGAAACGAGAGTTATCATGTTTACGGGATCAGTGGAGACGGGTAAAAGGGTAATGTCTCTTGCATCAGAGGGTCTCAAAGAGGTCGTGCTCGAGCTCGGAGGCAAGGATCCGGCTATAGTCATGGAGGATGTTGACATAGAAAGGGCCATCAGGGGTATAGTATGGGGAGCCTTTATGAATGCCGGTCAGACCTGTGCATCCATTGAGAGGGTGTATGTGCACGAGAGGATCTTCGATGTGTTTATGGACGGTATCGTTGAATTCACGCAGAAGCTTGAGGTCGGAGATCCACTTGATCCAGATACAGAGATAGGTCCCATGACCACCGAATCTCAGAGGATACTTGTTGAGGCACACATAGAAGACGCAAAGGAGAAGGGGGCCAGAGTGGTGTACGGTGGAAATAGGGTGGGGGATAGAGGGTTTTTCCTGCAACCTGCGATCCTTTCGGGTGTGAACCACGAAATGGTGATTATGAGGGATGAAACCTTCGGGCCTGTTCTCCCTGTTATGAAGTTTTCCAGTATAGACGAGGCAATTCGGCTTGCCAACGATTCCAGCTACGGCCTTACTGCCTCAATCTGGACCCGTGACCGGTCGCTCGCCAGGAGGGTCGCTGAAAGGCTTGAGACCGGGACAGTTACCATAAACGACCATGTTTTCAGCTTCGGAGAGCCAGAGGGTGCCTGGGGTGGAGTTAAGTTTTCCGGAATTGGCAGGACACACGGAAGATTCGGACTTCTGGAACTCACGAACATAAAGTTTGTAAGTGAAGACTTTAGCATCCGGGAATCCCAGCTCTGGTGGTATCCATATGATAAAGAACTCCTGTCTATCGCAAGGCTTTCGGGTCACGCAATGTACGGACATAGTAAGTTCCGTTACCTTCTCAAGATGCTCCCATTTTTCGGGAGGCTGAAGAAGACAACATCCATTGTGAATCTCCTGAAAAACTGGAGAAGATTCTTTTAAAAAGTGCCGGGGAATATCGTTATTTTCAGGCCAGGTGCCATTGGGGATACACTCCTCGATACGCCTTTAATACGCGCTCTGAAGACTAAATTCCCTGATTCGAAAATCGTCTATTTTTCAAGAAAACCTGCTATTGAAATTCTGAAATACAACAGGCGCGTCATCCCGGCTGAATTCAGTTTCAAAGATGTTATCTCTATCAGAAAGAAATTTCACCCTGAAATTTTCATGGATCTGAAGGGGAATCTTGCTTCTGCATTAGCCTCAAAACTCTCGGGTGCAAAGTTTATTTTTGCCATTGACAAAAAGAGGAAGATCAGGCACTACAATGTCCCCATCTATCCTCCATTTGGTAAAATCCATTATACGGTTTACCATAGATTGGAGTTTGGAAGGCCACTTGGTATCGATCCCATGAATGTGCCCATAGAGACAGAGTTTCCCATTCCTGTTCCGTTCGTTGAAAGGATGAAAGAGAAGCTTCAGGATGCAGGCGATTTTTTTATAGTTTCACACATAAGACTTGATCTACCACACAGATCCTGGGGAGCAGGTAAATACTGCACTTTTTTCAATCTGGTTGAAAAAAGGTTGAAACTTCCCGTTCTTTTAATAAACGACAGTCCAGGGACTCTTAGTCAGATCTTCGAATGTGCACGGTGGGTAAAGCCTGCGCCACCGACGCCGACATTGCACGATCTTGGTGCACTCATGAAGCTTGCAGGTGTATTCTTCGGCTCTGACTCCGGCCCCAAACACATCGCGGTAAGTCAGGGTACACCCACTTTTGCACTATTTTTCACCGAACTTCCAGAAGCGTGGACACCACCTTATCCTCACCACTCTTACGCCTACAAGGGCCTTCCCTGTCAACCGTGCTGGAAGAAGAAGTGCCCACTTGGTACATTTGACTGCATCCACAGCCTCACTGCTGAAGAGGTATTTGAAAAATTTGAAAAATTTTTATCAGAACTGGATGGAAACTGAGGCCCTTACAGTGTAAATGTGCCGCCCTCCCTCTTTTCTGCCCTTCAGCTCCACCTCACCCTGTGTGTGTGATAGAAACTCGTGGCTGTATCTCAAACTGTACATCAGGGAAAATCCCTTTGAAGGATACACTCCAGAAGGAGCACGATCAATGTAAGTCACTCTGCAATCTGCATTGAGCGTGCCGTGAAAGATACCGGCAATGTAATTAATTTCTCCAATAAAACCCACAGGATACGAAGGCCTCTTGAATACTCCCATTTTTATAACAGAGCCAATTACATGGAATTTTGAGTAAACCTGGTAGTACCTGTCGGATTGAATACCTGATCCCTCGATCCTCGAAAATCTGACACCTGGTGTGATCCTTTTCGATCTAACCTCCAGAACCCCCTCTTCGAACAGGTTTTTCTCCTCCATCTGATGACCTGAGATGTTTGTGTAACTACCGACGATGTTGACTCCTGTGTAGGTAGCATAAAAACTCCTCTGATGGGAGAGAACTTCGTTTAAGAATTTTAAGTTTCCCGAGTACTTAAAACTCAATCCTTTGAAGTTAAAAGAGACATCACCGGAGAGGTTTTTAATACCCCTGCTTTTCCCTGTGAAAATCACCTGTCTTTCGTAGCATCCAAGTGGATCCCTGTAAAATTTGCCACTCGTGGAATCGTAGCAAAAACTTCCATTGCCAGCTCCAACGAAGACATATCTGTAGGAAAATTCACTTTCGATGTCTTCCATAAATCTGAGTCTGGCAGAGTATCCGATATTCTTTAAAAACCCTGAAAATTCACCTGATACAGTTTGAAATATGGAGTCACCGGGGGAGATGGAAACAAGCCTGTAGCCGATACCCAGTCTATCAGTTTGAAAAGTGAGGTCAAGGCTGTTTTCCAGCCTGCCGTCGTCGAACAGACGGCGTGAAGTTTTTATTCTCAAGTATGGCTCGTAATCCACACCCCCTGAGATCTGGCTGTACGAATAGTATTTTGAAAAAAATCTTCTCAATCCGAGATACGCCCTGACATTTCCGGTAAAAAGGAAAAACTTCATCCCGTAGCGCTTCTGTGAATCTGATTCCTCGTAAAAGGTGCTGTAGAACCTTCCTTTAAGCCAGGCCTTAACGAAATGCCTTTTTCCTGTGGATGAAATCAGCAGACCGGGATTGAAATCCGCGAATCTTTTTGCAGAGATTGAGAAAAGGAAACCGCGTCCAGAGATGCCGGATAAATCGTCGCTGAGGAATTGGCCGCCTGAATCAGATTGGAAAAGCCATAATTTTCCGGATGTGTACCTCCCCGTATAATCCATGCCCAGGTAGCCATTTGTACCCGTGTAACTTGATTTGCCTGAGAGAATGTTTTCGTCGACGAAGGTCAGGTATGCACCGCTATTGAAACTGAAATCCCCGTACTTTAGCTGTGAATTCAGGAAGATTCGCCGCCTCCTTTCAGGCGGTGTTAAAAATATGTAAGGTGTGTAGTCTCCCATTCCCCTGCCGGCGAAGTAGAAAAATCCGCCTGCATCGTTAAACCTGTAGTCCCCTTCTCCCTCTCCCACATAGTTGAAACTCACGAGGTACGACCCCTTACCTTCTCCCCGGAAGACGAAGATACTGTCCACGAGGTCGTAATCCCCTTTTCCCCTTCCAGCAAACTTCCAGGATGGAACTCTTATTTTCCCCGTGGCTTTCCTTATGGAATCAATTGCCTCTTTTCCGAGATGTTTGATCCAGTAATCCTTATCGTCACTTACCTGGTCGAAATCGATCTTGAAAGAATACCATTCGCTCTTTGTGGAAAACTCAAGGGCAGTGAGGTTTTTTCTGCCAAAGGATTCTCCTGAGATGTACTCCAGCCGGAGTCTGTCTTCGGGGTTTACCTCTATTCCCGGAAGGAAGTGGAAAGTTCCAGAGACATAGTCCACGCTGAAATCACGATTTTCTCTCAGGGGTTTTTCGTTGAGGAAAGCCCTCAGGGTGCCTTCGACGATTTTCTCGTTTTCTTCCGTAATTTTTATTGGAATCGCAGGGTTTTTGATACCTGAAAAAGTTTTTATCTTCAAAGCCCCTGGCACTACTCCGCGGGCAAGTTTGAAGTGTGGCCCGAATTCCATAACTCCGCCTATCATCGGGGATGAAAAATACTCCGTTTTAAAGTTCATCTTTCCGAAACTCCAGACAAATCCACGGTAAAGATACCTCAAGAAGATCTCGCTGTAGCCTGAAAGGTTACGGGATATAATACCTGAGGGTACTTCACTGTTATCGTTGATCACTCCCTGGATACGCCCCCACTTTCCCGTCCTTCCCTCCACGCTTAACCTGATACTCTGGTTAACCTGAAGTCCGCCATCGGATCCCGTTGAAACGGAAATGCTTTTGCTACCCCGCAAATCTATACCTTCGTCGGAAATGGAAATGTCCGGAGACTCCACTGGTAAAACGGTGTCCTCCAGAGTATATAAATAGAACCAGCCGTTCTGCTGATTAAGAGTGACGAGGATGGTTATAAATAAAACGAGCATTGGAGAACAGTTTAAAACAGTGGGAAAACTATATCAAGACACATGAAGCGCAGGGATTTTTTAAGCTCGTTACTGAGCCTCATAATTTTCATTGTAAGTGGAAAACTCTTACTGGACTTCCTGGGGTTCAGATTAAAAAAATCGCATAAAATCAGGATTTTGAGAGACGAAGTAACAGAAAATCCCCGGATAAAGGAAGGTGTTATCTATTTTCGAGACAGAGATGGATTACACATCCTGTCAGGAAGGTGTACTCATCTTGGATGCATCGTTGAATTTGATGAAAAATCCGGTATTTTTAAATGCCCCTGTCACGGGAGTGAGTACGCTCTCGATGGATCTGTCATTAAAGGTCCTGCAAGAAAAAGATTGAAAAAACTTGATTACATCGTGGACGGAAATATAATATTGACGGCGGTTGATTAAGTATGGTTTTTGCAATAGTTTACATACTCGTGTACATAACGATATGGGGAGTTTTTATAGGCTCCCTTGACGATCTTTTCTCGGACATTCTTTATTTCGTATTACGCACATTTAATGGAGAAAAGGTCAGGGTCAGGCTTGAAGATCTCGATAAAGTTCCAGAAAAGAACATTGCAATATTTCTGCCGGCCTGGAAAGAGGCTGAAGTTATTGAGGACATGATAAAGCACAATGTCAATGTTCTGGCCTACAAAAATTACCACATCTTCATAGGCGTGTATCCCAATGACTTTGACACGAAGATGAAGGTGGCGAAGGTGGAGAGGCTTTATCCGCATGTACACATGGCTCAGGTTCCACACGATGGCCCCACCAACAAGGCGGATAACCTGAACTGGATTTACCAGAACATGTTGAAGTACGAGGAGGAGAACGGAATAAAATTTGACATAATTCTCATGCACGACGCAGAAGACATCATTCATCCCCTCTCTCTGAAACTGGTAAATTACCTCTCGGAGGAATACGACATGATCCAGATCCCGGTCTTTTCCCTGGAAGTTCCATTCAAAAACTTTACTGCTGGCACATATATGGACGAGTTTGCAGAGCACCACTTAAAGGAAATCTATGTCAGGAATGTTCTTGGTGGTTTCGTTCCATCAGCAGGGGTGGGGACGGCCTTTTCGAGACAAATTCTCGAAAAGCTTGCAGACAGGCACAGAAATGTTCTCTTTGACACAGAATCTCTGACCGAGGATTACATCATAGGGAAGCGCATAAAAGAGCTTGGTGGTAAGCAGGCTCTTTTGAAGAGAGCAGTGAAGGTAAAGAGGAACAGCTGGTGGCTCAAATTTTTACCCGGATGGTTGAGAAAGCATTTTGAATACAGAAGCGAATTTATAGCAACGAGAGAGTACTTTCCTTTCCAGTTCAAGGCTGCCATCAGACAGAAGTCCCGCTGGATGCTGGGCATCATTTTTCAGGGAACTGAGAAGCTCAGGTGGCGTGGTAAGTTGATCGACAAATTTTACCTTTACAAAGATAGAAAAGGTGTCTGGTCGTCCATCATCAGTTTCATGACAAACCTTCTTTTCATCTCAGGCTGGATTTATGTACTTCTTGGTAAGATACTGCACACGGGGTGGAATCTCTCGCGGTTCATACCCGGTGAGGGCATTATATGGTGGATCATATTTTTCAACACGGTCATGCTTTTTGAAAGATTACTCATGAAGATCTATGCTGTCAGCGTCATCTACGGTCTTAAACAGGGGATTTACAGTATTCTTCGAGTCCCGTGGCTGAATTTTATCAACTTTCTTGCCATATACAACGCATTAACGAAGTTTATCTGGCATAAAATTACGAAGAAGCCTCTGTCCTGGGCAAAGACAACCCACGCATTTCCCAAGACCGAACAGCTCGTTGCTTATCAAAAAAAACTTGGTGAACTTCTTGTCGAGAATCGGGTTATTACAAAAGAGCACCTCGAGTACGCACTGGAGGAGCAGAAAAAGACGAAAAGGAAGCTCGGTGAGATTCTCGTTGAAATGGGTCTCATATCCGAAGATCAGGTGGGCAGATTCCTCGCCATCCAGAGGGGACTCGAATTTTTGGAGGAACTTCCGGATAGCCTTCCTGAAGAGGCAATAGAAAAACTTGGCGGGGATTACATAGCAGAGCATTCCATTCTTCCCTTGAAAGAAACTCAAAACTACATGGAAGTGGGATTTACCGAACCTCCATCGGACGATTTTTTGAAGGAGGTTTCGGAAAAACTCGGAAAGGTCGTTATCCCGGTCATTATTCCAAGATCGGAATTCAGGGACTTCCTGACTGCGTTTGCAGAACCGGGGCTTGTGGTTCTCTCCCGTAAAATCAGGGAGAAGGGACTTGACAGGTTCGCTGAAGAAGAGGCTGAATCCGACCTATGGGAGGAGATCGAAGATTTGAAGTTTGAAGATTTTGCCGGTGTTTCCGTAAGTGATATGCTCCACGAAATTTTTGGAGTATCCAGCCAGGAGAAGCCACGAAGGAAAAAGCTGACGAAGAAAAGGATTTGATCGTCTATGAAAAATTTCATCCTTACCCTCCTCGCTACAGGATTACTGCAGGCACAGTTTACCTGGAGAGAATTCAGAATCTATTCTCCGCAGGGT
>Ga0256833_1001448_pt1 | contig 17514 bp, 28 predicted proteins | sample 356284metaG_FD_190535 | JGI IMG/M metagenome (GOLD analysis project Ga0256833, IMG submission 190535) | Hydrothermal vent microbial communities from Mid Atlantic Ridge, Atlantic Ocean - 356-284 | ecosystem: Environmental > Aquatic > Marine > Hydrothermal vents | place: Atlantic Ocean: Mid... | reverse complement strand
GCATCTGCAATATTGTTTTTGTCGGTTGTTTGTTATGATTATGTTTAAGGGTTACAACGAAGATTGCTTACACTTGTGAAGCTGTTTATTCTGGTTAAATAAGCTTGAGAAGAGGATTTATGAGATAGGCAGGAGGTTAGCTGACGAAATATATTTCAAGATTCGTTCTGAGGGAATGGTATGAAGAAGGTGGAATGCATTTATGAGAAAGGTGTTTTAATACCATTAGAGAAGCTGGACATTCCAGATCGATCTAAAGTAGTTTTGAGCATAGAGGAAGTAAAGATAATAGACAACTTGAAATTGCACGGATATCTGAAACTTCTGAGGGAGGACGAAGATGCAGAGAACCTCTTCGAGTTATAAGGAAGGAGATATAGTCATTCTTGAGTTGTCGTTTGCAGACTTGGTAGGTAAAAAAACTTAGACCTGTACTGGTTTTAAGTTCAGAAGAGCTGAATCTCATATCGGCTGATTTAATAGTTGCTAAAATCAGCTCATCTCAGCACTTACCAGATTTTGAGGTTGAAATCAATCCATATGACCTTGAGGAAGAAAAACTCAAGAAAACAAGTTATGTCCACTGCTATTCAATCTTCACTGTGGAAAGAAATCTAATCCTTAAAAAAGTTGGAAAGCTGAAGCTTGAAAAAATGGCTGAAGTTAAAGACGTTATTAGGAGGGTGTTCAATTTGATTTGACGCTTGCATGAGGGTCCGATAAACATGAAGATTGCATTCGTTTACGATGCTGTTAATCTGATTAAGGGGTGGGTAGAGAAGAGGATTTAGGAGGAATGTAATGTGGAAGAATATTTGGTGTTTATAGAAAGGGCGAAGAGAGCTGAGAAAGCTTTTAAAATACTCCGGGATAGTGAACTTTACGAGGATGCGCTATCCAGAGGATACTACGCCATAATTCATCTCTGCTTCGCAATATTAATTAAAAACAACCTGACGATTCCGAAAACTCATGCGGGATTGATTGCGAAATTGTGGCAGAATAGAAAAGAATTGGGCATAGATGAAAGTACGATTAAAAACATTTCGAGAATTCAGAGCTTGAGGGAAAGCTGTGATTACGGTGTAATTCCGACCGTTACAGAAGAAGATTTAAAACTTGTTGAGAAGGTTATTAAAAAGCTCATGGAGGTTTTAGAATGCTGATAAGCTTAAGAGATATACAGGAGATAGCAGATATGTTAAGATCAAAACTTGGGAGTATTGCAGAAGAGGTATACCTGTTTGGCTCGATCGTTGAAGGATGTGCCGTGGCTGGAGAATCGGATTTGGATCTGCTTATAATACCGGGCAATAAGAAGGTAGACTATTTTCCATTGCTCGATGATGTGGTCGAAAAGTTGCTAGATCTCGGCTTGGTTTTGCATATTCACGTTGCGAATAATGCATCGTATAACAATTTGTTGAGAGTTGTGAAAGTCAACGGTGTGAAAATCGTATGAGAATCGCTTTCGTTTACGATGCTGTTACTCTGATTAAGGAGGAGCTGAGAAGAGGATTATTATGATATAGTTGATCGAAACTATTAAGACTCAACTGACGAATCGTTAAGATGATGAAATACTTGGCTGAGTTATCTAAAAAAATAAAAATTAGAGAAAAATTAGGTAACGAAGTTGAGGAGATAATTCTGTTTAGCTCTTATGCCAGAGGAGATAACAGCGATATAGATTTGCTCGTGATTGTAAGCGATAGAAAAATTGAATATGAGCTTAGAAAGATCGTATATTCGTTTATACCACGCTTAGGTAGGCTTATTTCTGTAAAAGTGATTGATAGTAAAGATTACGAGAGAATAAGGAATATGAATTTATCATTTATTCGGTCCGTGGAGAAAGAGGGTGTTGTTATTGGATGAGATAACGTTTAGGCTTAGAAAAGCCGAAAAACTTGTTGAAGATGCGGAGAAAGAATTTAGAATGGGTTTATATGAGCGATACTGTAGCACAGTCTATTATGCCATGTTTCATGCGGCAAAAGCTTTGATTTTAAGCATAAATGAAGATGCAAAAACGCACATAGGAACGATATACTCTGTCTAGAAGAACAAAGAATGGAGGTTGTTAAAACTTGGGGAGAATTTATTTCGAAGTTGAAACACCTCTAAAAAGAAGGATTAGAACTACAAAAGAGTACTGGGAATTCATCATAACTTTCAAACATCCGAATATGAGGGGTAGAGATAAAGAAGTAATTAGACACTGAAAGATCCAGAGTCCATCAGGCGGAGCAGAAAGGATGGGGATGTCTATTTGTATTACCGCAAAAGTGGTGATAAGTTCGTATGTGTGGTGTGCAAACACTTAAACGGAGAAGGATTCATAATCACAACCTACATAACGGATAGGGTAAAAGAGGGTGAAAAGGTATGGAGAAGAAGTTGATCCTGATACACAATAAAGAGATGAAGACTCTTGATATATGGTTTGATAGTCCAGAAAAGGAACATGTTTGTGAGGAGGTCGGAGACGGCATTATTCTGAAAAAAGATAGGGATGGAAAGGTAATCGGAATAGAAATTCTTTACTTTACTGGCGAAGATATTCCTCTTGAGTTTAAGGCCGTTGCAAAATTAGTTTGATGGTTATGAAAATTGCCTTCGTTTACGATGCTGTTTATCCATGGGTTAAGGGAGGAGCTGAGAAGAGGATTTATGAGATAGCTAAAAGGTTAGCTGATAGAGGGCATGAGGTTCACTGGTTTGGAGTAGGATGGTGGTTTAAAGATGGCAATAGTGAAATAATAAATCACGATGGTATAATCCTGCACGGTGTTTGTGAGCCAGTACGATTTATGTTAATGGAAGAATGTCTATAAAAGAATAAAGTTATTTGGTGGTAAAAATGGTTGGTAAGAGTGTGGAAAAAACGGTAGTAGTTTTAGGAATGCACAGATCTGGAACATCCCTGATTGCTGGAGTTTTGGAAAAGCTTGGAGTGAACATGGGTAAACGACAGGTTGGAGTTCATTGGAGTAATCCGTTAGGACACTTCGAAAACATAGATTTCGTTAAAATGGATGATAAGATCTTGGAAAAAGCTGGAGGTAGTTGGGATGATCCACCTGAATTTGCCAAGATCTTGGAATTGAAGAAAGATCAAAAATTGATGAAAGAGATTGAAGAAGTGGTTAGAAAGAACGAGGACACAATATGGGGCTGGAAAGTTCCAACAACGAGCTTAACGATTGAACTGTATCTACCATTTCTTATCAATCCGCATTTTATAGTATGTTATAGAGATCCCGAGGCTATCGCAAGATCACTTAAAAAGCGAGATGATATGGATCGTGAAAAAGTGTTACAGCTGGCAGATCATTACATCAAAAGCATCAAAGAGTTTTTTAGGAGACATCGTGAACTAAAATATATTGAGATAAACTATGAAGATGTAGTAAAGAACCCAGAAGAAGCCATTCGGAAGATAATTGACTTTTTAGGAATAAGACCTACACAAGAGCAAATAAATAACGTTCTGAGCTTAGTTTTACCACCAGAAGAGGTAGAAAAGTTAGAAAATGAATTAAAAAAGAAAGAGTTAATCTTACTAATTAAGGATATGATAAAAAATCCTTACTTAATTCGTAGATATTTGTTTAAGGCACTTAGAGATCCAAGATATACCTTGAAGAAGTTGGGATTAAGGTGAAAATAATATGAAGATCCTTCAAATCTTTGATTGCTATGGTATCTCGAACGCTAGAGCATTACCCGGTGGGGAAAATGGTTCTGTAGCGTCTGTAGTCTATTACCTCTCAAAGCATCTCGTATCTAAGGGTTGCGATGTAACTATATTAGAGAGAGATCTAGGTGGAAAACTACCTCGTGAAGAGTATATAGACGGAATTCGATACTATAGAATTCCAGCTAGGAGTTTACCTGCTCATCCATATAAATTAATACGAAGTCTGAGTGGTGTTACTAAGTTACTAATTGACGGTTATATCATGGCTAAAAAAATAGATAACTTTATAAAATATAATGATTTTGATATAATTCATTTTCACTTTCCCTTTGCGGCATCTGTCCTTGTGAGCTTAAATAGAAAGATTAGGAAAAAGACTGTATATACAGCTCATGTTGGTGAGGAAAGCAAAAGATTCGGTTTAACATCTGATGCACCACTGGCTCTCAAGTTATTTCAACCTGACTTATACCTAATGAAACGTATAAGGAAAAGTATAATCTTAAATGAAAATTTAAAATATAAACTAATCCAAAAAGGTTTGAAAGAAGAAAGCATAGAAGTTATTCCAAATGGAATTGATGTCAATGAATTTAACAGTTTCAGCAGAAAAGATATAGATGCTGTTAGAGAAAAATTTAAAGTTAATGATAAAGTGCTACTACTTTTTGTTGGGAAAATAATACCGAGAAAAGGTGTTAATGTTTTATTAAAAGCCGTTAAATTGGTTGTTGAGTTGGGACATAATAATTTTGTATTACTTTTGGTGGGTGATACGAGATTAGATACTGAGTTTTATAACAGAATGGTAAAGTATGTAGAGTCCAACAAATTAGGAAAATTTGTAAAATTTACGGGATTTGTCTCTTATAATGACTTAAAAGCTTTGTATTCTGCATGTGATATTTTCGTCTTCCCATCTTTTGAAGAGGGTGATCCAATAGCATTAAAGGAGGCACTCGCATCTGGAAAACCATTGATTGGATCTAATGTTAGTGGAATACCAATGCAAATAAGAAGTGGATGGAACGGATTTTTGGTTGAACCTGGAAATGAAAAAATGTTAGCTGAGAAGATTAAGTATTTAATCGATAACGAAGAGGAAAGGATAAGGATGGGCAAAAATAGTAGGAAGTTAGCCGAGGAAAAGTTTGATTGGAGCAAAATTGCGGATAGATATTTAGAAATCTATAAAACGATCGTAGGTGGGGATATTAATGAAATCCAAAAAAAAGTATGCAGATACCTTTGCTACTAAATGATGTGGAGGTGTTCGATAATGATAAGAAAAATTAGTTGCTCTCTATATGATCAAATATTTTTGAGCTTTTTAAAATTAATATCTCCACTACAAGATAAAATAAGTAATCAATATCTTATAAAATTATTTAGAATATTTTATAATAAATTAGCCCCAAATACATGGATTCTACAAGAAATAAATGATGGTATAAAACTATGGGTAAATCTGCATGATAGAGCTTTTTCTAGATATATTATCCAACAAAAAATATATGAGCCAGGGACTACAAAAATCTTTAAAAGTGTGTTAAAAAAAGGGATGATCGTAGCGGATGTTGGTGCTTGTCTTGGATATTATAGTCTAATTGCTGCAAAAATTGTTGGTCATGAAGGTAAAGTTTTTGCATTTGAACCTCATCCTACAAATTATATGTGGTTACTAAAAAATATAGAATTAAATAATGCTGGAGATATAATTATCCCTGTAAATAAAGCTATTTCAAATAAAAAAGGAAAAATTAAACTATATTTTAGTAGAGATTACAGCAATATTGGTGGACATTCTATATTACAATTCCCAACTTGTGGTAATCAAGATTATATAGAGGCTGAAACTATCTGTCTTGATGAATTTTTTACAGAAATTAAACCCCATGTTATCAAGCTTGACATAGAAGGAGGTGAAATATTCGCCCTTAAAGGTATGGAAAATTTGATTAAAAATAGTTATGAACTATATGTTTTTATAGAGTATGAACATAATATTAATGAACTAAATAGTTTTTTAGAAAAACATTCCATGTCTATTTTTTACATAACTAAGGATGGTAAATTAATTTCTTTTCAGAACCATAATAAAATAAAAAAATCTAAAAAATTGGAATTAGAACGTAATATTCTTGCAATAAAAGGTGGAGGTGATGTTTGTGAAGATTTGTTATTGGACACCTAATAGTATTGGTGGTGCAGGTAAATACGAACATTATTTGCCTTACTTAGTAAGTAAATTAAATGAGAATGTTGAAATAAAAGTAGTTAGGAGACCTAAAGGTATTAGGGGTAATCCTATATTTTTGCGATATTATTACAAAACTTATGATTGTGATTTAGTTCATGCAACTACTCAAACTCTCTGTATATATTCTTTCCCAAAACCAAAAAAGTTTATAGTAACTGTTCATGATATTTATACTTTACATAAATCTATTAAATCTCGTATTAAAAAGTCTTTAATCAAAAAAAGTTTAAATCGAGCAGATAGAATTATTGCTGTTTCAAAATTTACAAAGCACGAAATTATGGAGTACATAGGAATTAAGGGAGAAAAAATTACAGTGATCCCAATGGGTGTCGACCTTTCATTATATAAACCAATTGATAAATATTACAGTAGAAAAAAATTAGGTCTAGATTACGATAAAAAATATATTCTTATAGTTTCATCAAATGCTCCACATAAAAGAATGGATATAGCTATTAAAGTTTTTTTGGAAGTTAGAAAATACATGGGCAATAATGTAAAATTAATCAAATGTGGTTATGGTCATAAGTTAGAGGGGGATGGAATTATAAATGTAGGATTTGTTCCAGAGTATAAAATGCCCTTTTTATATAATGCTGCAGATATACTCTTGCATACTTCTGAATACGAAGGGTTTGGTGTACCTTTATTAGAAGCAATGAGTTGCGGCTTACATATTGTGACTAGTAATAAAGCAGCGATTCCAGAGGTAGTGGGAGATTGTGCACATCTTATTGACATAGAATCTGACAATTGTATTCAGGAGTTTGTAAATGCTATTTTAAAAGTTTTTGAAACTAAAAAGAAAAACTATAAAGGTATTGAGAGAAGCAAAATATTTAGTTGGGAGAATTGTGCTAAAAAAACTTATGCTATATATGAAGAATTGCTTAGTAATGGATAGTTAAAATGCTTTGTCGATCAAAACAGCCATAGAATAATATATGATAAAAATTAAGTTCAGATAAAAACGCTACTATCCCTATGCCAAAGATAAACTGGAAAGAGTACAATTAGAAACTTGTAAAGAGAGGAGAAATTTTATTCAGTGTTGAGTTTATAGAGAATTGAAGAGAGCTCGATTCTATGAACGAAAGAAAGAGAGGTCATCCTTACGAGTATCCCGATTCGTGCATGCATTTTTTGGCATCAATACGCTATTACTGTCATCTCGATTACAGAACAAGGATTCTGCAGGAGCTTGTCGAAAATACTCGAAATTCCCGCACCCGCAAGAGAATTCCGAGGTTGGATTTCACTCCTCCTGAACTTGATTCGGAAGAAATCGTTATAGCAGTCAATTCTTCAGGGATAAAGGTACACAACAGAGGAGAATGGATGAGGGAGAAATACAGGAGGAGAAAGGGGTGGATAAAGATCCATTTCGCTGTTGACGTTGAAACTAAACAGATCGTAGCGAAGTTACGGACGAGCAGGTTCACGATAACAGGCAAGGATCTTGTAGAAAAATCTGAAGAGAGAGCTAGAATAAAGGGAGTTCTTGCTGACAAAGCGTACGACAGCTACGAAAACTTCGAATTCCTTCAGTCAAGGAGTATAGATTCTGCCATTCCGGTGAGAGCGATAGACATCCTGATCCATCCTCGCAGTGAAGAAGCGAGGAAACAAAGAGATAAATGGACGGAGGAGAAAGGGTACGGGTTGAGGTGGGCTGTTGAAACTGCCTACTCTGTCTTTAAGAGGTGTTTTGGAGAGTTCGTTTCCGCTAAGAAATGGGACTACATGCTCACAGAAATCGCAGCTAAAGTGTGTATATACAACTCGTTGAGGGTTGCTCTCTGCTGAAGGATGTTGATTTGAAGAGAAAGGGAGAAGCTAATTAAGAATTAGTCGACAAAGCAGTTAAAAATTAAAAATAACATAGAATTAGTGATGTAAATGAAAATTGTATATGTTTTGACAACAGGTAAAGGTGGATTACCACATTATGCTGCAGAACTAGCAAATGCTGTCTCCAAGCTAGTAGAAGAGGTTACGGTCATTAAACCAGCCATAACCACTGCCGATACTATGTTCTCTAGTAAGATAAATATCATAAATGCATTTAATTGGACTGGCCTATCTATTGCTGATGTTTATAAAAGAGGAATGAAACAAATATTGACAAAAGAAGTTTTAGGAATGTTGATATCTCATAAACATATTAAAAAGTATCTTAATGAAATACAGCCTGACATTATACATTTTTCGACAGATTTATTTTTATCAGGTATAAGTTTTGTGTCTTTAGGCCAGTTACACGCTAGATATCCTGTAATTGTAACATGTCATGGTTTGCCTCACAATAAAAAATTATTAAATACATCTAATATAAAAAATTTTTATGATATTTGTATAAATATAGGTAGCTTTCTAAGTTTACATGTGCTAAAAAAGATAGATGGAATTATAGTTCATACAAAAAATGATAAAAATTTGTTAGTAAATAAAGATATTGATTCTAGAAAAATATTTGTCATACCACATGGTGTGTATAGTATATTTAAAAAAATATGTAATGAGTATTTTCATGAAGAAAAAGAAACGATACTATTTTTTGGAAACATTACTCCAGATAAAGATATTAACGCAGTTATAGAAGCAATAATGATTGTGAAAAAACAAATACCTAACATTAAGTTAATAATTGCTGGTAATGGAAAAATTCCAAATACTTGTAAGATGATTATTGGAAGATATAAATTAAATATTGAAATTTATAATTATTTCATTCCTAATGAAAAGGTTTGCGAATTTTTTTCTCGGGCTAGTGTTGTAGTTATACCAGAGAAGAGAAGTCGTGGAGGTCATAGCGGTGTATTGACCATCGCATACTCTTTTGGAAAACCCGTTATTGCGACGAATGTTGGTGACTTTCCAATTTTAGTAAGAGACTCTGGTTGCGGATTCGTAGTTTCACCAAAAGATCCCAAAGCGTTAGCAGAGGCAATAGTAAGGATCTTAGAAGATGATAGGCTAAGAAAGAAGATGTCAAGAAATGCACTTAAAAAAGCTGAGGAATTATCTTGGGATAAAATAGCAAAAAGACACATTAAGGTTTATGAGGAAGTGCTTGAGGGTGATAGATAAATGATACAAAAAATCAGGAAAAAGCCTCCCAAAATCTTAAGGAAAAATTAAAAGCTTTAACTGCAAGAAATCCAATGATAACGAGTATAATTGCGCTTTTGTATGTTTATTTGCTGATACCTAAATCGAGAGAGGAAGATATTCTGATCTCATTAAAATCAAAAGCACCAAAATTATTTGTCAGTCCAGATATTTATGCAGTGGACCGTTTTGAAGATATTTATAAAAAATATTTATGATAAATATGAATCGATAAATTCTGGAGATGTAGTTATAGACATTGGAGCTCATGTTGGTATGTTTACAGTAAAAGCCGCCAGAAAGGTTGCAAATTCTGGATTGGTTGTAGCCATAGAGCCCGAAGAAAATTTTAGAGGTGTTACAGAGCTTATAGTTTCGGAATTATCAGGGACTCATAAGCTAGCACTGTATCCAAATCCTGAAAATCCGAAAGACAAGAAAACCGTTCCTATAGACACTTTGGATAACATAATTCAAGAACTTGGGCTAAGAAGAATTGATTTTATAAAAATAGATGCGGAAGGAGCTGAGTTAGACATATTGAAAGGAGCACAAAATGTTTTACAGTTTACGAAGTATTTAGCTATTGCAGCTTATCATACACCCAACGAGGCTAATGAGATAAAGACATTTTTGGAAAAGCATGGGTTTAGAGTGATTATTGGTGATGGGATACTATATGCATTTAGGGGGACAAAGGAATGAACATAGGACATTTTGTCATAAAATTTCCAAGTAGGAGGGAAAGACTTGTTGTTTATGGCAGTGAAAGAATAACCTACACTTTGTGCAAAGAGTTGTTAAAAATGGGACATAAAATAGACGTATTTGTTCCTTTTAACAAAGGTTTCATCGAAAGGGAAGGTAGTATGACCATCCACTTTTACAAATCTCAATTCAAGATACAGTCCTACAACTTCTCCTTCAGCTTACTCTTCGATTCCATGAAACACGAGCTTGATATCGTTCACATTCATAATGATTCTCCTATGGCAATGTTTGCTGGTTTAAGATATGCTAAAAAAAAGAAAAAGCCACTCGTAGTTACATGGCACGGCGACTGGCTCGGTGCTACAAAAATTCGCAAGTTGTCTGCTTTCGTTTTAAATAAAACCTTAGTTAGGAGTTGTTTATCTCAGGTGGATGCAATAATCGTGCCATCGATCGAATACGTCAACGAATCAAACGTTCTTGGTGAGTATAAGGATAAAGTGGTTGAAATTCCACATGGTGTCGATTTAGATGAGTTAAGAATTCCCTATTCAAGGGAGAAAAGCAGGAACATACTAAGGCTTGATGATGACAAAATTATTGTCCTTTATGTGAGTTCGGTAACCGAGGGAAAGGGAGCGGGACTGTTACTGAGAGCAGCATCTAAAATATTGGTGGATAATAAGGACGTTCAGTTTGTATTTGTAGGAGGGGGAAGAGTAAACGAATTCAGAGAATTGGCAAAGAAGCTTGGTATTGACAAACATGTAAGATTTACCGGTTATGTTGACGAGAAGGAAAAACTACTTTATTACAACTCTGCAGACATCTTTGTGTTTCCATCGATGTCCAAGCATGAGGTATTTTCTGTTGTCACAATAGAGTCCGCCGCCTTTAGCCTTCCAATAATCGTTAGTGATTTAAGAATATTCAAAAACAGGATAAAGGATGGATACAACGGAGTATATTTTAAGACAGGAGAAGAAAACGATCTTGCAAGAAAAATAGAATATCTACTTGAAAATGAGGAATTGAGAAGAAGAATAGGTAAAAATGCGAGAAAAGAAGTAGAAAGATATTATAATTCAAAAAGAATGGCTGAATTAACGTGTAAGCTTTATAAATCCTTATTATAAAAAATTTAGAGGAGGTTATTTAATGAAGCAGTTGAAAAGGTTATTTAGAGAAGGCATAGAATTCATAAAGATTTGTAAAAATTGGTATTCTATATTGCCATTTTATGTGAGAGATACATTATTGAGAAATTGTAAGCCTTCAGAGAGTAAAATCGTTCTTGTTGAGTTGTGTAACGGGTTAAAGTTCTTCGCAGATTCATGATTGAAATATTTCTAAGAGATATTTACGAATTTCCGAGAAAAAGGATGGAAACAGTTATAGATGTAGCGCACATATTGGAATCTTTACATGCCTCGCTGCAAATTATGCAAGTAAAGTAATAGCTCTCGAACCATCTCATAATTTCTCTTTACTTGAGCAAAATGTTAGAATAAATGGATTTAGAAATGTCATACCAATCCAAATGGCTCTGTGGGAAAAGAGCGGAACTGAGAAATTCTTTCTTTCTGAACATGGAACTGGTGATCATAGTTTAATTCCTTTTAACACCTTTGATAAGGTCGTTAATGTTAGAACTTACACGTTAAAGGATTTGTTTGAAATTTATGAATTGAAAATGTCTCTTTTCTAAAACTTGATTGTGAAGGTTGCGAGTATAAAGTTTTAAAGTCACAGGATATCCTTACCTTAAATAAGGTTGAGAGGATCGCTATAGACTCTCACCACGGATATATGGATAAGTTAGTCGAACTTTTGAGAGAATACGGGTATGTAGTATCGGTCAAAGGTAATATCATCCATGCGGTGAAAACATGAGAATCCCAGACTTTTTAAGGATGAATGATTGGAATATAAGAAAGTTTAGTGTTGTCGTTCTTTCGCTTTTTGTAGCTTACGATGGTGCATTTCTCACGAACGAATTCTTGTTTAAAGTTCCAATACTACCACAATTACTCGGATTTATCGTCCTTACGTTTATACCGGGCTTTATAATTCTAAGAATCTTAAAAGTTCATAGCATTGATAGGACTACGAACTTCTTGCTGGCTGTAGGGTTGAGCTTATCTTTTGTAATGATCTTTGGGTTTATCCTGAACCAATTTCTCCCTTACTTAGGAATTGAAAAACCAATAACGACCTATCCTCTATTTTATTCTTTTAATCTTGCTATTGTAGCATTACTAATAATTTCTTACTTTAGGGATAGAAACTTCAGAGGAGAATATCAAGCCTCTTTTGAAATTGATATCTCACCTTCCTTATTGTTCTTAGCCTTATTACCTTTTCTCGGTATATTCGGAGCATATTTTATGACTTTTTATAATATAAATACAATAAATTTATTTCTGCTACTCCTAATTTCAGTAATTCCGTTATTAGTAGCATTCAACAAAATCTCCGAAAACACCTTTCCTTTTCTCATCTTCGCTGTGTCCATCTCTATTCTTTATCATGTAAATTTAATCTCAACGTATTTGTGGTCTTTTGATATATTTTTCCATGCTCATGGCTCGGTTCAGGTCGTCGAAAATGGTGTGTGGATGCTAAATCTTGAGTATAGCGATCCCCTATTACTGTTTTCCATTTTAGCCCCGATATATTCTATACTCTGTGATTTAAGCCTTATATGGTTCTTCAAGATAGTTTTTCCATTCATTTTCTCTCTCGTACCACCCACACTCTATCTGGTTTATAATAGAGCAGATTTTGGTGATCTTAAATTGGATTCCAAGTTGGTACTGCTATCGGCATTCGTATTCGTGTTTTACTACGGCTTCTTTAAAGATATGCCCGACAAACAACATATCTCCGAATTCTTCCTTGCATTAATCTTAATGCTAATTGTAACGAAGGTTCCAAGTAGAACTATAGTGGCTGTAATTCTTTCATTCTCTTTGATAACATCTCATTATGGTGTAAGCTATGTTTTTATGTTATCTCTAATTTTTGCTTTGATTCTATCTTATTTATTGAATAAAAAAGAGGGAGAAAATGGTCCTTTAACACTAAATTTTGTATTGCTTTTCTCTACTATTGCTGTTGGTTGGTATATGTATGTTGCATCTGGAAAAAAATTTGCTGATATCACTGGTATTGGTATTCATATTATTTATAAAGTATTAGAATTAGAAATTTTTAAGCCAGACTACAGATCTGGCATCAGTTACCTCGCTCTTAAAACACCATCTATAACATGGCAAATTTACAAGTTTGTCTACGTTCTGTTACAACTTTTTATATTTATTGGAATTTTGAGGCTCTTGGCTTCGATCATTAATGGAAGAGTTAGAAATGCTGAGATAGCTTACCTTTCAATTGCTTTTTATTCTCTTTTAGCCTTTCAAATATTTACGACTTATGGAATGGGATTTGATAGAGTTCTTCAGATAACTCTTACATTACTTTCGCCTTTTGCAGTAATTGGGTGTATTTCCATACTTAAGGTTGTAAGGAGAGTCATTAGAAATTTAAAGTTGAAATTAACAATCCTCAATTTCTCTTTCTCGGCTGTGAAATTATTCGCAATTTTTCTAATGGTTTTCTTCCTACTTAACTCAGGTTTTATATTTGCGGTAGTTGGAGACACTTTACCTCCTTATTGTATCGCGTTGAATAAAAGCACTTGGGAGCGTTGGCATGTGTTCAGTCAGGCAGAAGTGAATGGTGCTTTGTGGTTAAAAGACCATAATGTAGCCTCTAAAGTTTCAACTTTACCTTTGTCGTTAGCAAAAGACGGTATGATTTTAAGCGTATATTACCGTTATGGAGGGAATATAGTTTACCCTAAAATTTCAGGGGATTTTATATTTTTTAATATATATACAACAGAACTACCAAGTAACACATTAATTTACTTTTGTAAGATGGTTACTAAAGACAACAAATTACCATATATGTTTAAATGTACTAAAAAATATATAGATTTAAACAAAACTACTTTTTATCGTAAAGTTTTATTATCTAAAGCTTTTAGAGTATACATCAACCAAGATTCATCTATTTATTATATTTCCTAGTAAATAAATTACCAGAAAAAATTATAAAAACAGTAATGCAATTTGATATAAGCCAACTATATGCAACGCTTACTACTCCCATTCTCTGCATTAGTATATAGCTCCCCACTATTGTGGTAATTGCTATAGTTCCATAAACAAAAATAACTGTTTTTATTTCCTTTTGAACTCTCTTTATCGTTATATATATTGTATTAAGAGCAAATGGTATACTTCCTAACGCCAATACTAATAATATTTCGAATGACTTCTTTGCGTATTCTTCTCCGAATATCCATAGTAAATTTTCTCCAAATAAAAATATCCCTACTATTGCAGTTCCAAGTAAGAGAAATATGAATTTCATAGCTTTTACAGTGTTAGTTTTCAGGTCTCTTATATTATGCGAGCCTTCAGCAAGTAAAGACATAGATGTTGCTTTTGGGATAGCATTCAACAAACCAGATGTCGCCCAAGCTATATAAAAATACGCATTCGCCTCTCTTCCCAACACATTTATCACGAGAATTGGTAAAACAAAACTTGGAAGAGTTTCAAACATCTTTGCGAAATAATTACCTAGAGAGTAGTGAAGAACATCTCTTATTATCTCTTTTTTTATTCTTGGGACTGGTTTATATGAGGGATACATCTTTGAAATAAGAAAGATGCCAACAATAAATGCAAAAATTGATGTGGATCCATATGAAGCATATATTCCTAGCGCCCCAAACATAACCAAAAAGGGAACGATTGCAATTCGAGTGAATGCTACAACTGTTTGGATAAATGAGTATTTTGCTTCTCTAAATCCAACAAAGACACCTAATGCCTGTAATGTGGCTAATGGAGCCACTGAAGTAAAAATAAGAAAAAGTAAAAGGAATACTTTATTTTTTTGTATAACAATTAAAGAGGGAGACCAAATATGCACACCTGCTACAAATATTAAAGCAAGTGTAAACGATAGGAGAAAAGAAATCGTAAGACATGAATTTATCAATTCCTCCTTGTTCTCTTTTTCAGGAAGATATCTTGGTAGAGTTATATCAAATCCAAGATTGGAGAGCATACCTATTAAACCTCCCACAGAAATAACTGCAGAGGCTAATCCAACATCTTCAACAGAGTAAAATCTTGCTGTAATTACCCAAAAGAAGAAACCCGAGCCCGCCAATATTATAGATCCCGCTATCAGAAAGATAGAATTCTTGTAAAGAGGATCTTTGAGCTTTTGAATCAGTCTATGCATAACCGCTGAATTCGAAGAGTGTTTAATAAAACTGTCGTATTTCTTGTCTAACTATCTGAGCTGAAATAGAACTCTAATCTTTCAAGTATCTAACTATTTAACATCAACTTCTTTTTAAACTTAGCTTATCTATATCCAAAATTAGTTCAGGATTTTTTGGTTCATAAACCCATCCAAACCAGCTAATCTCTAGCATTCAAAAGAGGTTTATAGACTTGAACGAGTTCTTAGATAGTCTAAGCGAAAATGATGAAACAGGTTTTCGGGTTGAAGGAGGAAGTCGTTGCATGAGCCAACTTGAGGATAAATAGAAGCAAACCTTTTAATCTCTCTGGTATTGCTGAAATTATGGGATTTAGCGTTATAGTATGGAAAGAGGAGGATATGTTTATCGCAAGGGAAGTATTTACGGGAGTGACCACACAGGGAAAGACAATAGAAGAAGTGATGAAAAACATAAGGGAGGCGGTCGAACTGTATTTAGAAGAGCTACCTGAAATAAAAGAAGAGTTGGAGAAAAGAGAAGTGATCGGTGTCATAAATGTCTAAACTTCCAAGTCTTTCTGGAGATGAGGTTATTAAGATTCTCATTAGGAAGTTCGGTTTTGAGATAAGCAGACAAAAAGGAAGTCATGTAACCCTTGTGAAGTACGAATCTGGAAGAAAGGTTGTAACTGTAGTTCCTCTCCATCCAGAGCTAAAGCCGGGAACTCTCCTCGGAATACTAAAACTTGCTGAAATAAGCAAAGATAAATTCTTAAAAGCTCTAAAATAGCCTGTTTAATGAAATTTTACCCAATCTTTGACTGATAATGGAAACTTATAAAACATCTTTATATTAATCTTTTAGGTATCCTAACTCTTTAACCTTTCTCAAAACTGCTTCAACTTCTTTTCAACTTAATTTATCCGTCCAAAACCACTTCGGGATTTTCTAGTTCTTCATATTTTCCATTATAACCAGTCAAGCCCTTAATTTCCCATCTCAAAGCTTTAGCATATAAACCCTTAGGATCTCTCTTAATGCGAACTTCAAGCGGACATCTCAAATAAACTTCAACCTCTTTATCTCTTTCCTCGCATACTTCCTCCATTTTCTATAGGGGGCTATAACAGAAACAATTGTAACTACTCCGTTTTTTGAAAGTAGCTTAGCCATCTCAACAACGACCCTGTTATGTATTTCCCTCTCTTTTTCGCTAAAGCCTAAATCGGGACAAGCTTCAGTCATAGAAATGTATTTTAAACTAACTTACAAACAGAATAGTATGGTGAAGGTCATCGAAGTAATTTACGAAAACGGCGTATTTAAGCCACTTGAAAAAGTTGATCTGCCAGAAAAGTCGAGATTTAAAATTAGAATTGAAGAAGACATCGAAAAATTGGCTGAGGAATTTGCGGGAATTGGAAAATACAAGGGCAAGTTGACGAAAGAAAAACTACACGAAATTGAGGTGGACTTGTTTGGATGATGTTTTTTTGGACAGCAGTATTTTCGTGTCTCATTGTATGGTGGGAGATAGAGCTCTAATTAAGCTTTTAAAGTTTAAATTATACACGTCTCCAAATGTTATCGAAGAATCCTTCTACAAGTCCCTGTATTTGAAGACCGAAGATTTGTATGGGAAAAGAAGTAAATACCTCCTCAAAGACAAATATCTCAAAAATCGAGAGAGTTATAGGGAAATTTATCGATACTTTAACGAGTTCGTAAGAAAACTCGTTGATTCAGGACATCTTAAAATTTTACCTGTAAACGAGGAGATATTTCTTTCATCGTTAGATATATCCTGGAGATATGGATTACTTCCAAACGATGCTTTGATAGCAGCAACATGTAAATACTATGGAATAAAGACTATTGCTACATTTGATGATGACTTTAAAAGAGTAGACTTCCTGCAAGTGCTTGATCTCGATAAAATTTGATTTGCACAGCAACAAAAATGATCCCCGTTTCATCTTCTCTCCAGCAAAAATCCAATCAAAGAAACCCAAAAAAGATTAATCAAACCCATAGCCGCGATTACTGCTGACGCCAACCCAACATCCTCAGCAGAGTAAAATCGAGCAGCAATAACCCAGAATACAAATCCTGTTCCAGCACCAGTAATACTCGAAAGCATTAAGAATATCGAATTCTTGTAAAGCGGATCTTTGAGCTTCTGAATCAATCTAAACATAATCGTTGAATTCGAAGAGTGTTTAATAAAACTGTCGTATTTTTTGTCCAACTATCTGAGCTGAAATAGAAAGGTCTCCTAATTCTTTAACCTCAAAACAGCTTCAACTTCTTCCTCAACTTAACTTATCAGTATCCAAAATCAGTTCAGGATTTTCGGATTCTTCATTATTTATCAACTCTTTAGTTTGCTTTAGCTTTTAGTTTATCAATTTTTAT
>Ga0256833_1001447_pt1 | contig 17532 bp, 33 predicted proteins | sample 356284metaG_FD_190535 | JGI IMG/M metagenome (GOLD analysis project Ga0256833, IMG submission 190535) | Hydrothermal vent microbial communities from Mid Atlantic Ridge, Atlantic Ocean - 356-284 | ecosystem: Environmental > Aquatic > Marine > Hydrothermal vents | place: Atlantic Ocean: Mid... | reverse complement strand
CCGGGCGACAATGTGAACATGGTGGTGGAGTTGCTGAAGCCGGTGGCGCTGGAGCAGGGCAGCAAGTTCGCCATCCGCGAAGGCGGCCTGACCGTGGGCGCTGGCGTGGTCACCGAGATTCTGGACTGAGGTGGAAGTCATGGCGAAACAACGTATCCGCATTCGCTTGAAGGCGTATGACCATCGCGTGCTCGATCAGTCGGCCAAACGCATCGTGGAAGCCGCAGAACGCACCGGTGCGCGGGTGGTGGGGCCGGTGCCCCTGCCCACCAAAATCGAGCGCTTTACCGTGCGCCGCTCGACCTTCATCGACAAAGATTCGCATGAGCACTTTGAAATTCGCACCCATAAACGGCTGATCGATGTGCTGGACCCCGACGCCAAGACCATCGACATGCTGATGCGGTTGAACCTTCCCGCGGGTGTAGATATTGAAATCAAGCTGTAACGCCGTTGCCTGAATTGGCGCGGAAAACGTGGACAGCCTGCTTCACATCGGGTAAAATTGGCAGGCTTTGTGAAGCCTGAGCCGCTGGGGAGGGCGTGTCTGCCCTCCCCAGCGAAGCGCCGGGCAACAAGCCTTTGAAAGAGGTCACAGCAGCGGGGAAGCCCGCTGGTGGACGGTTCCCCCTGAGTAAGAGCAGGGTCGGGCCGCGAGCGCACAGAAAACTGCGCTTTCGCTCGCGACGCTCTGCTGACTGCTGAGGGGCGGGATGATGCGGCTCAAGCCCAGGCCGACAGTCCCGAGAAACTTTGTTGTAAAGGAGAACAACCGAGATGTTCAAAGGGCTCATTGGAAAGAAGATCGGCATGACCCAGATCTTCAATGAAGACGGCGCGGCGATTCCCGTGACGCTCATTGAGGCTGGGCCTTGCTACGTTACCCAGGTGCGCCGCCCGGAGAAAGATGGTTACTCCGCGGTGCAATTGGGCTTTCAGGAAGTCAACCCCAAGCGGTTGACCGGCGGCCAGTTGGGCCACCTGAAGCGGGTGGGTGTGCCGCCGCTGCGCTATTTGCGCGAGTTCCGGGTGAAAGACCCGGATGTCGAGGAGGGGGATACGGTGACGGTCGAGCGCTTCGCCGTAGGTGAACGGGTCGATGTGATTGGCACCAGCAAAGGCCGGGGTTTCCAGGGCGGCGTGAAGCGTTTTGGCTTCGGCGGCGGCCCCAAAACCCACGGTCAGTCGGACCGCTGGCGCGCCCCCGGTTCGCGTGGGGCGGGCTCGACCCCCGGCCGCACGATGAAGGGCAACCGCGGCCCCGGCCACATGGGCGCGAACCGCGTCACCGTGATGGGGCTTGAGGTGGTCCTGGTGGACCCGGAACGCAACCTGTTGGCTGTGAAGGGTGGTGTGCCTGGCCCCAAGGGCGGCCTGGTGCTCATCCGCGCGGCCCGGAAGAATTAGGGATTCGGAGCAGAGCCATGAAAGTGGATGTGTATAACATGGAAGGGCAAAAGGTGCGCGAGGTGGAACTCCCCGCCGCCATCTTTGAGGCCCCCATTCGGCCTGATTTGATGCACCAGGCTTACGTGCGGCAGATGGCGAATGCCCGCCTGGGCACGCACAGCACCAAAACGCGCGGCGAGGTTTCCGGCGGCGGGCGCAAGCCCTGGCGCCAGAAGGGTACCGGCCGGGCGCGGCAGGGTTCCATTCGCTCGCCGCAGTGGGTCGGTGGCGGCAAGGTGCATACCCCCAAGCCCCGCAAATATACGCTGGATATGCCCAAGAAAATGCGCCGCGCGGCGCTGCGTTCCGCCCTTTCGGTCAAGGCGGCTGAAGCCAGCGTGGTCGTGGTGGAAGACCTGGACTTCCCCGAGCCGAAAACCCGCCGCATGGCCGAAGTGTTGCAGAACCTGGTGGGCGAGGAGGCCAGCGCGCTGATTTTGCTTCCCGAAAGCCCCAAGGCCAACGAGCAGTGGGCCAATGTTGCCCGCTCGGCGCACAACCTGCCTTACGCTAAAACCTTGGTGGCGAACTATCTCAACATCCGTGACCTCCTGGGCTACGACAAGCTCGTGATGCCGTTGGCGGCGTTGGATGTCATCGCCGCATTCCTGGGTTGAGGAGGGCGAAATGACCACGATTTACGATGTATTGCGTCGCCCGATTATCACCGAAAAGTCGAACTACCAGCACACGCACCTCGGGCAGTATGTCTTTGAGGTTGCCGAAGACGCCACCAAGCCGATGATCAAAGAGGCGGTGGAAACCTTCTTCAACGTGACGGTGGAAAAGGTGCGGGTGATGAACATGCCCGCCAAGCAAACGCGCCGCTGGCGTAACCGCCGCATGGGCATTCGTCGGCGCGGCTACAAAAAAGCCATTGTGACTTTGGCCCCCGGTGAGACGATTGACCTCTTTGAAGGGGTGAAGTGATGGGTATCAAGAAATACAAACCGATTACGCCTGGCCGCCGCGGGATGCTGGGCTACACTTTTGAAGAAATCACCAAGACCAGGCCGGAGCGCTCGCTGATCGAGCCTCTCAAGAAACACGCCGGGCGCAATGTGTACGGTCGGGTCACGGTGCGGCACCAGGGCGGCGGCAACAAGCGCTACTATCGCATCATCGACTTCAAGCGCGACAAGCGCGGCATTCCTGCGAAGGTGGCCGCGATTGAATATGACCCCAATCGCACGGCGCGCATTGCCCTGTTGCATTACGCCGATGGGGAAAAACGCTACATCATCGCCCCGCTGGGCCTGCAGGTGGGCGACACGGTGCTGGCCGGGCCGGAAGCCGAAATTCGCCCCGGCAACGCGATGCCGATTGCCAACATCCCCACGGGCACGATGATTCACAACATCGAACTGTATCCCGGGCGCGGTGGGCAGCTGGTGCGCTCGGCGGGCTCCTCGGCGCAGTTGCTGGCCAAGGAAGGCGACTACGCCCACATCCGCCTGCCATCGGGCGAGGTGCGGCTGGTGCGGCAGGAATGCTACGCCACCATCGGCCAGGTGGGTAATGTGGAACACAGCAACATCAAACTGGGCAAGGCCGGCCGCAAGCGCCACATGGGCATTCGCCCCACGGTGCGCGGCTCGGCAATGTCGCCGCGCGACCATCCCCACGGGGGTGGTGAAGGCCGCCAGCCCATCGGTTTGCCTGGCCCCAAATCGCCGTGGGGTAAACCGACCCTGGGCGCCAAGACGCGCCGCAACAAGAAGACCGATAAATACATCGTGCGCCGACGCAGCAAGAAACGCCGCTAAGCGCGTGGGTTTGGTTGGAGGTTGAAATATGGGACGTTCCCTGAAAAAAGGGCCTTACGTAGCCCCGAAGTTGCTCCGCAAGATCGAGGAAATGAACGCCCGCGGTGAAAAGAAGGTCATTCGCACCTGGAGCCGCGCGAGCACCATCTTCCCCCAAATGGTCGGCCACACGATTGCCGTGCACAATGGCCGCCGCCACGTGCCCATCTACATCACCGAAAACATGGTGGGGCACAAACTCGGCGAATTTGCGCCGACGCGGACTTTCCGTGGGCATATCGTCGAAAAGAAGAAGAGGAGATAGGCCATGGCGATCGATGTCCGCGCAAAAGCGCGTTATGTTCCCGTTTCGCCTTTCAAAGCCCGCCGGGTGATCAACCTGGTGCGGGGGAAGGACGCCGACGAGGCGCTCGAAATGCTGCGCTTCATGCCGCACAGCGCGGCGCGTCCGGTGTACAAACTTATCGCTTCGGCTATCGCGAACGCCGAAGAGAACTTCGGTTTGAACCGTGAGGACCTTTACATCTACCGCATCTTTGCAGATGAAGGCCCTACCCGCAAGTGGCGACGCTTCGGCGCGCGGGGGCGCTTCAAGCCCATTCTCAAGCGCTCCTCGCACATCACCGTGATTCTGCGCGAGCACGAAGAGGAATAGGAGTCATTTATGGGTCGCAAAGTACATCCGATTGGCTTTCGTCTGAAGATCAACAAGACCTGGGAAGGCCGCTGGTTCGCGGAAGGGCCGCAATACCGGGAGCAACTGCATCAGGACCTGGCAATCCGCCGCCTGATTCGCGAGCAGGCGCCGCGGGCGGGAATTTCCCGCATTGAAATCGAGCGTTTCCCGGCCAAGGTGAAAATCACGGTGCACACCGCCAAGCCGGGCATTCTGATTGGCCGCAAAGGCGCGACCATCAAGCAACTGCGCGCCTCGTTGGAGAGCCTGGTGGGCTCGAAGGTGGATGTGGACATCAACGAAATCAAGGTCCCCGACCTGGATGCCTACCTGGTAGCCCACAACATTGCCGACCAGCTCTCGCGCCGGGTGAGTTACCGGCGGGCGATGCAACGGGCGATTCAGCAGGCCATGCGCCAGGGCGCCAAAGGCATCAAAATTCAGGTGTCGGGTCGTCTGGCGGGCGCCGAAATGGCGCGTACCGTGTGGCTGCGCGATGGCCGGGTGCCGCTGCAAACCCTGCGGGCCGACATCGACTATGCCAAGGCGGAAGCCCTGACCACCTACGGCCGGATTGGCGTGAAAGTGTGGATTTACAAAGGTGATGTGCTGCCTGAGGTGGAAGAAGAAGCGCCTGTTGCCACCGAAGGCGTGTATGTGAGCGAGTAGTCTCGGCGGTTTCCGCCGCGAGAGGAGTAGAAACCATGTTGATGCCTAAACGCGTCAAATACCGCAAGCAGATGCGCGGCCGCATGAAGGGCAAGGCGCTGCGGGGTGCAGAGGTGCACTTCGGCGATTACGGCCTGCAGGCCTTAGAGCCGGGGTGGATTTCCGCCCGCCAGATTGAAGCCGCCCGCCGTGCGATGGTGCGCCACATGCGCCGCCGCGGAAAGATCTGGATTCGCATTTTCCCCGACAAGCCGGTCACCAAAAAACCGGCCGAAACCCGCATGGGTTCCGGTAAGGGGAACGTGGAATTATGGGTGGCGGTGGTCAAACCGGGACGGGTGATGTTCGAAATCGCCGGTGTGCCCGAAGCCGTGGCTAAAGAGGCGTTGCGCCTGGCTTCCTATAAACTCTCGGTGAAGACCAAGATCGTCGTCCGCGAAGGGTTGGAGGAAGCATGAAAGCCGCAGAGATTCGCAAACTTTCCACTGAGGAAATCGAAGCGCGGCTGGCCGAGGCGCGGGAAGAACTGATGCACCTGCGTTTTCAGAAGACGACTGGTGAGTTAGTCGACACCAACGCCCTGCGCCGGACCCGCCGCCAGATTGCCCGCTACCTGACCATCTTGCGGGAGCGGGAGTTGGAAGCATTTGCCGAGGAAGGTGAAGCATGAACAAGCGTCGGCGACTTACGGGTGTCGTGATTTCCGACAAGATGGACAAGACGGTCGTGGTGCGGGTAAGCCGTGCTTTCCGGCATCCGCTCTACAAGAAGGTCGTGCGCACGCACAAGAAATACAAGGCCCACGACGAACTGGGCGCCCAGGTGGGCGACCAGGTGCGCATTGTGGAAAGCCGCCCGATTTCCAAAACCAAGCATTGGGTTGTGGAAGCCATCGTGCGGCGGGCGCGTGGCAATGAAGACGTCGTGGCCGAGCAGGAGGCCGAAGCATGATTCAGCAAGAATCGCGCTTGAAGGTTGCCGATAACACCGGCGCCAAAGAAATTCTGGTGATCCGCGTGTTGGGCGGTTCCAAGCGCCGCTATGGCCGCGTGGGCGATGTGGTGGTGGCCACGGTCAAGTCGGCCACCCCTAACGGCTCGGTGAAGAAAAGCGACATCGTGCGGGCTGTGGTGGTGCGTTGCGCCAAAGAGTGGCGGCGCGAAGACGGTTCCCACATTCGTTTCGACGACAACGCCGCCGTCATTCTCGACAACGATGGCGTCAACCCCAAGGGCACCCGCATCTTCGGGCCGGTGGCGCGGGAACTGCGCGAAAAGGGCTTCATGAAGATCGTTTCCCTGGCCCCCGAAGTGCTGTGAGGAGTGTGAGCCGTGAAAGTGAAGATTCGTAAAGGCGACACCGTTTTGGTGATTGCCGGCCGCGACAAAGGCAAAAAGGGCGAAGTGATTCGGGTGCTGCCGCGCGAGCGTCGGGTGGTCGTCCAGGGTGTCAATATTCGCAAAAAGCACCAGCAACAGGTGCAGGCCCAGGGCCAAACCATCACGCCGGGCATCATTGAATTTGAAGCCCCGATTGATATTTCCAACGTCATGCTGGTGTGCCCGAAATGCGGGGAAGCCACCCGCGTGGGCGTCCACCGTACCGAAGGCATTGCGGAGCGCTATTGCAAGCGCTGCGGTGCGGTGATTGAATAGGCCGGTAAGGAGACGAACCATGATGCGTTTAGAGGAAAAGTACCGAAATGAAGTGGTGCCGGCCTTGATGAAATCGTTGGGGCTGGACAACATCATGCAAGTGCCGCGCATTACCAAGGTGGTGGTCAACATTGGCCTGGGCGAAGCGTTAGACAACGCCAAAGCATTGGATTACGCCGTCCAGGATCTCGCCACCATCACCGGTCAGAAGCCCATCATCACCAAAGCGCGCAAGAGCGTGGCGGCATTCAAACTGCGCGAGGGGCGGGCCATTGGCGTCAAGGTCACCCTGCGCGGCGATAAGATGTGGGCCTTCCTCGACCGGTTGATGAACGTCGCCTTGCCCCGGGTGCGCGACTTCCGCGGGGTTTCCCCCAATGCTTTCGACGGGCGGGGCAACTACACCTTAGGCATCCGGGAACAGCTCATTTTCCCGGAAATCGACTACGACAAAATCGACAAAGTGCGCGGCATGGAAGTCACCATCGTGACCACAGCCCGCAACGACGAAGAAGGCCGTCAATTGCTGACCCTGCTGGGTATGCCGTTCAGGAAGGAAGGGTAGTTATGGCCAAGAAGTGCATGATTTACCGCGAACAGCGCCGGAAGTACCCCACCCGTGTGCGCAATCGCTGCCGTATCTGTGGCCGCCCGCGCGGTTATATGCGCAAGTTTGGGGTGTGCCGGATTTGTTTCCGCGAATTGGCCTTAGAGGGTAAAATCCCCGGCGTCACCAAGGCTTCTTGGTAGTCGGGCGGAGGTGGTAACGATGACGATGACCGATCCCATTGCGGATATGTTGACGCGCATTCGCAACGCGCAAATGGCGGGGCATACCCAGGTGGAAATGCCCAGCTCCAAGATGAAGGTGGCCATTGCCCGCATTCTCAAAGAAGAGGGCTACATTGACGGCTACCAGGTGCTGCAAGATAAAGACCGCCCCAGCCACAAAACGTTGCGGATTCGCCTGAAATATGTTGGGGAACGCCGGCAGCGGCGCCCTGTCATCGAAGGCCTGGAGCGGGTGAGCAAACCCGGCCGTCGGGTCTACGCGGGCAAGGCCGAATTGCCGTGGGTGCGTTCCGGCCTGGGGATTGCGATTGTGAGCACCCCTAAAGGCGTGATGACCAGCGAGCGGGCCCGAAAGTTGGGCGTCGGCGGCGAAGTCATTTGCAAAATCTGGTAAATTTCACCATTTCGGAACGACCTGGCGCGCCTGCGCGACGCCAGTGGCCGAAAGGAGGTTGAGCGTGTCTCGTATTGGACGTTTGCCCGTGCCTGTGCCGGAGAGCGTACAGGTAGAAATCAAGGGCTCGCACGTGCGGGTGAAAGGGCCAAAAGGCGAACTGGCCCATACCTTCCCCGCGGCGATGAAAATTACCTACAAACCGGAAGAGAAAGTCATTACCGTGGAACGCCCCTCGGATGAGCGCCAGCACCGCGCCTGGCACGGTATGACCCGCGCCCTCATCAACAACATGGTGGTGGGCGTCAGCCAGGGCTTCGAGAAGGTGCTGGAAATCCACGGCGTGGGCTACCGGGCTGAAATGAAAGGCAAAGACCTGGTGCTGCATGTCGGCTTTTCCCATCCGGTGCCGGTGCCCCCGCCGGAAGGCATTGAGTTCGAGGTGGATACCAAATCCCGCCCGATGCGCATCATCGTCCGGGGCTACGACAAACAGCGGGTCGGCCAGGTGGCCGCGGATATCCGCAAGGTGCGCCCGCCGGAACCCTACAAGGGCAAAGGCATTCGCTACGCGGGCGAGGCGGTCCGCCGCAAGGCTGGCAAGGCCGGCAAGGTGTAGGAGCGAGGTTGAAAATGGCAAAGAAAACCCGACGAGAGGCACGAATTCGGCGCCACCTGCGGGTGCGCAAAAAGGTCCACGGGACGCCGGAACGCCCGCGGTTGAACGTCTTCCGCAGCCTGGGGCACATCTATGCCCAGGTCATCGACGACGAGGCGGGGCGCACCTTGGTGGCGGCTTCCACCATCGACAAGGAACTGCGCGCCCAGATGGAAGGGCTGAACAAAACCGAACAAGCCCGGCTGGTGGGCAAGGCGATTGCCGCACGCGCCCTGGCCGTTGGCATCAAAACGGTGGTGTTCGACCGTGGTGGTTATCAGTACATCGGCCGTGTGAAAGCCCTGGCCGACGGTGCCCGCGAAGGCGGCCTGGAATTCTAAGGCGAGGAGAACGTTATGGCTCAGTATCAACCTGCTGCACAGGCAGAAGACGAACTGGAAGAGCGCACCGTTGAAATTGCCCGCGTGGCGAAAGTGGTCAAGGGCGGTCGGCGGTTTACCTTCCGCGCGACGGTTGTGGTCGGCGACCACCGCGGCCGGGTGGGCATTGGCATCGGCAAGGCTGGCGCCGTGCCCGATGCGGTGCGGAAGGCTTCCGAGCGCGCCCGCCGTAACCTCAAGAAAATCAACCTTTACGACACCACCATTCCTCATGAGGTCATCGGCGAAGTGGGCGGTGCCCGGGTGCTGTTGAAACCGGCTTCCCCCGGTACGGGTGTGATTGCCGGTGGCGGCGTGCGCGCCGTGCTGGAAGCCGTAGGCGTGCGCGACATCCTCACCAAGTCTTTGGGCAGCAACAACCTGCTCAACGTGGTCAAGGCCACCATGCAAGCGTTGGAGCAACTCAAATCGGTGGAAGAGGTGGCCAAAGTGCGCGGCAAGAAACCCGAAGAGGTGCTGCCCTTCTGGGACCGGAGGAAGCGCCATGGCTAAACAGAAAACCTTGCGCATTACCCTGGTGAAAAGCCCGATTGGCTACAACAAACGCCAGAAAGGCACTTTGCGGGCGTTAGGTTTGCGCCGCATGCACCAGACTGTGGAACACGAAGACAACCCTGTCATTCGGGGGATGGTGGCGAAGGTGCGCCACCTCGTCCGTGTGGAGGAGAGTGCGTAACCATGAAACTGCATGAATTGCGACCCAACCGCGGTGCGAAGCGGAACCGCAAGCGCGTGGGCCGGGGCATCGCCGCCGGGCAGGGCAAAACTGCCGGGCGTGGCACCAAGGGCCAGGGCGCGCGCGCGGGCGGCGGCACCCGCCTGTATCATCAGGGCGGCAACCTGCCGTTCTTCCGTCGCCTGCCGTTCAAACGCGGCTTTACCCCCATCAACCGCGTGGAATACAACGAGGTGAACCTGGAGCGCCTGGCCGATTTCCCCGCGGGCAGCGAAATTACCCCCGAGGTCTTGGCCGAAAAGGGCTTCCTCAACAAGCCCAAGAACCCCGTGGTGATTTTGGGGCGAGGTGAAATTACGGTGCCCCTCAAAGTCAAAGCCCACCGCGTGAGCAAGAGCGCCCGGGCCAAAATTGAGGCCGCAGGCGGCTCGGTGGAAATTATCGCTTCCTAAGCCCCTGGGCGACCCTTGACCGAAGGAGCCTTGCATGAAACGATCGGCTTGGCGCTACCTCTGGATGGCCCCTGACCTGCGCCGCAAACTGCTCATCACCATGGGCATTTTGCTGCTCTACCGCCTCGCGGCCCACGTGCCCGTGCCGGGTGTGAACCATGCTGTGCTGAAGAGCATCCTCAACGCGGGCGGCTCGCAAGGCGCTTTCGTGGGCCTGCTCGACCTGCTTTCGGGCGGCACGGTCTCGCAGTTTTCGGTGCTCGCGATGGGGGTGTACCCCTACATCACCGCGCAGATTATTCTGCAAATTCTGGTCCCCATCATCCCTTCGTGGAAAGCCCGTATGGATGAAGACCCGCGAGAAGGCCAGAAGTGGATGGAACGCTGGACTTACATCCTCTCCATCCCGATGGCGGCCTTGCAGGCTCTGGGGCAGATCAGCCTCTTCTCGGCCTTTGCCGGGGGGCGGCCGGTGCTGCGGCACTTTGGCTGGAGCGGCGCCGACCTGATTCCTACCATTACGGTCATCGTCGCCATGACTGCGGGCACCATGTTCGCCATCTGGCTGGGCGAACTGATTTCCGAATACGGCTTGCGGAACCAGGGGCTTTCCCTCATCATCTTCGCCGGCATTGTAGCCCGAATGCCCTTCAACTTCGCCCGCTTGATGAGTGACGCGCAACACCGTTGGGCTTACCTGGCCATTTCGGTCGTCGTCACCGTGGCGACCATCTTCCTGATTGTGTTCGTGCAACAGGGGCGGCGCAATGTGCCGGTCATGTACCCCGGTCGGCGCATCGGCACCCGTATGTCCATGCCGGTCAAGGGCACCTTCCCGCTGATGGTCAACCTGGCGGGCATGATTCCCTTGATTTTCGCTCAGTCGCTTTTGGCGTTGCCGGGCATTTTGTCGGGCTTCTTCCTGAAGTCGGGTACGGCGTGGGTTTCCAGCCTGGCGGTGACCATGCAGCGGGTATTCGCGCCAACCAGCCCGTGGTACTGGTTTACTTATTTCCTGATGGTGGTGCTGTTCACCTTCTTCTACACCGATGTGCTCTTCATGCAGCAGAACTACGGTGAGCAGTTGAAACGCTCAGGCGCGAAAATTCCGGGTGTGCCGCCTGGGGAACGCACCCAGCAATACCTGATGAGCGTGCTGCGTCGCATTACGCTGCCGGGTGCGCTTTTCCTGGGCTTCGTGGCTGTGTTGCCTTACTTGCTGACCCTGTTGGTGCCGGGGCTGGCGGCGGCAGGCCGCTCGGGCTTGTTGCTGATTTCCTCGGCCGGGTTGCTGATCGTGGTCGGTGTGGTGCGCGACATCTTCTTCTTCATCGATGCCGAACTGCGGCTGCACGGCTACACGGATACGCTCCTCGTGCGTTAGCGCATCTCGGGTCGGCTGCTGGCCGACCGCCTTCTGACCCTGGAGGTTTGCCGTGTCGGTGTTCATTGTGCTGCTGGGTGCGCCGGGCGCAGGCAAAGGCACCCAGGCCAAGATTTTGGCCCAAAAAACCGGTCTGCCGCACATTTCTTCGGGCGATATCTTTCGCGAGAACCTGAAAAACCAGACAGAACTCGGCAAAATGGCGCAGCAATACATGGAAAAAGGCGACCTCGTGCCCGACGATGTGACCATCGCCATGATTCGAGAGCGCCTTTCCCGCCCCGACTGCGCCCGGGGGGCCATCCTCGATGGCTTCCCGCGCACTCCAGCCCAGGCCGAAGCCCTCGATGCCATGCTGGCCGACCTGGGCGGCAAAGTGGGTGTGGTGCCGTTTATCGCGGTGCCGGAAGACGAACTCGTGGAGCGCCTTTCCGGCCGGCTGATTTGCAAGGCCCAGGGGCACATTTTCCACAAGAAGTTCAACCCGCCGAAAGTGCCGGGCGTGTGTGATTACGACGGCTCGGAACTGTATCAGCGGGAAGACGACAAACCCGAAGTGGTGCGCAACCGCATTCGGGTGTATCTGGAACAAACCATGCCGCTGGTTGCTTATTACCGGCAACGCGGCTTGCTGGTCGAAATCGACGGCACGCAGCCCATCGACCAGGTCACCGAGGCACTGTGGGCTGCATTGCCGGAGGAAGCAAAGCGCGTATGAGCTGGGACCGCCAGATCGTGCTCAAGAGCCCGCGTGAAATCGAAATTATGCGGGAAGCCGGGCGCATCAATGCCCTTGCCCTGCAGGCCGTGCGGGAAGCCGCCCGTCCGGGCGTGACCACCGCCGAACTGGATGCGGTGGCTGAAGAAGTCATCCGCAGCCACGGCGCTACCCCCGCCTTCAAGGGCTACCCGGGGCCGTATCCCTACCCGGCGACCATCACGGTGAGCATCAACGACGAACTGGTGCATGGCATTCCCAGCAAGCGGCGCAAACTGCGCGAAGGAGACATTGTCTCCATCGACTGCGGTACGGTTTACAAAGGATACGTTGGAGATTCGGCGTTCACCATGGGCATAGGAGCAATCTCTCCTGAAGCCCAGCGGTTGTTAGAGGTGACGGAGCGGGCGCTTTACATCGGCATCGAACAGATGCGCCCGGGCAACCGCGTTGGGGATGTCTCCGCGGCAATTCAACGCTATGTGGAATCCCACGGCTATCATGTGACCCGCGAATACACCGGCCACGGCGTAGGGCGCGAAATGCACGAAGGCCCCTCGGTGCCCAACTACGGCACCCCCGGTCGCGGTGTGATGCTGCGGGTGGGCATGGTCATTGCCCTGGAACCCATGGTGTTGGTCGGCACCCCCAAGACCCGCGTCTTGCCCGACAAGTGGACGGTGGTTTCCGCCGATGGTAGCCTGACCGCCCACTTTGAACATACCGTGGCTATCACCGAGGATGGCCCTGACATCCTCACCGTTGTCTGACCGCCTTCTCACGTCACCTGGACGGGAGTGGAAGGGTCTGGTATAATTTCAACTTTGCCAGGCACGAGCCAAGAACGAAGGAGAGCCAAACCATGAAAGTTTCTGCGTCTGTAAAAAAGCGCTGTTCCAAGTGCAAAATCGTCCGCCGCAAAGGGCGGGTGTATGTGATTTGCGACAATCCTCGACACAAACAGCGACAGGGGTAGCACCATGGCGCGTATTGAAGGTGTAGATTTACCACGTAACAAGCGAATTGAAATCGCCCTGACCTACATTTACGGCATTGGCCGGTCGCGGGCGAAAGAGGTGCTGGCTGCCACCCAGGTCAACCCTGACACCCGGGTGAAAGACCTCACCGACGAAGAAATTGCCCGCCTGCGCGAGTTCATCAGCAGCAACTATAAGACGGAAGGCGACCTGCGGCGCGAAGTGCAGATGAACATCAAGCGCCTGATCGAAATCGGCAGTTACCGTGGGCTGCGGCACCGCATGGGCCTGCCGGTGCATGGTCAGCGCACGCGCACCAATGCCCGCACGCGCAAAGGCCCCAAGAAGACCGTGGCGGGTCGTGGTCGCCGTCGCGGTGCCAAGAAAAAGTAACGCCCTGTGGGCTGTGCGGGTGTTGGCCCGCCCCCATGCTGAAATTGCTATTGAGGAGAAACAAGGTCTATGGCGAGGAATACGCGTTCCCGACGGCGCAGCAGCGCCAAGAAAATCAAGCGGCATCTGCCTCAGGGGCATGTGCACATCCACGCGACGTTCAACAACACCATCGTCTCGGTCACCGACGAGCACGGCAACGTCGTGGCGTGGGCCAGCGGCGGCACCGCGGGCTTCAAGGGTTCCCGCAAAAGCACCCCCTTTGCCGCCCGGCTGGCGACCGAGCAGGCCGTGAAAGCGGCGATGGATATGGGCATGCGCGCCGCGCATGTCTTCGTCAAGGGCCCCGGCCCGGGACGCGACGCTTCCCTGCGCGCCCTGCAGGCCATGGGCCTGAAAATTCTGTCCATTTCGGATGTGACCCCTGTGCCGCACAACGGTTGCCGCCCGCCCAAGAAGCGGCGCGTCTAATCTGGGGATTGAGGTAGATCTATGGCTAAATATCTGGGACCTGCATGCAAACTTTGCCGCCGTGAAGGCGAAAAGTTGTTCCTGAAAGGTGAAAAATGCTTTACCAACAAGTGCCCGATGGAGCGGCACGCTTACCCGCCGGGTGAACATGGCCGCATGGCGCGCTTCAGCCGCCGCCGAGAATCGGACTATGCCAAGCAGTTGCGCGCCAAGCAGCGCGCCCGCCGCATCTATGGCGTGCTGGAGCGCCAGTTCCGCCGCTACTACGAAGTGGCTTTGCAGCGCCGCGGCCTGACCGGCTTGAACCTGCTGCAAATTCTGGAATCGCGGCTCGACAACGTCGTCTATCGCCTGGGCTTTGCCCGCAGCCGCGCTGAAGCGCGTCTGTTGGTGACCCACGGGCACTTCACCGTCAATGGCCGCCGTGTCGACGTGCCTTCCATGCTGCTGCGCCCCGGCGATGTGGTGGGCATTCGCCCCGAATCGCGCCGCCGCAGCTATTTCAAGCAGGTGCTGCCCGAATGGGCAGAAAAGCAAACCCCGCCTGCCTGGCTGAGCCGCGACATGAACGCCCTCACCGGTCGGGTGGAACGCCTGCCCGAACGCGGCGAAATCGACAGCAACATCAACGAACAACTCATCGTGGAATACTACTCGCGCTAACGCTTGGGTGAATGCCCAGGGAAGGGGTGAACTGTGGTCGGTTTGGGTAATATGGTAACACCTCGCATTGAGCGCGATCTGGAAGCGCTCAACTACAGCCGCTTTATCATCAGCCCCCTTGAGCGCGGCTACGGCGTGACCTTGGGGAACGCCTTGCGGCGGGTGTTGCTTTCCTCGCTGGAAGGCGCGGCGGTGACCTCCGTGCGCGTTTCCAATGTGTTGCACGAGTTCAGCGCCATCCCCGGTGTGCGGGAAGACGTCTTGCAAATCAGTCTGCAACTCAAGCAGTTGCGCTTCAAACTCCACGACGTGGATACCGCCCTGCTGTATCTGGAAGTCCACGGGGAAGGCATTGTCACCGCGGCCGACATCATCGCCCCCCCTGAGGTGGAAATCGTCAACCCCGACCTCTACCTCTTCACGGTGGACGACCCGGACGCGACGCTGGAAATGGCCATGACCGTGGAGCGCGGGCGTGGCTACTCCCCTGCAGTGGAACGCAGCCGCCAGCTGCCCATCGGCGAACTGGCCGTCGATGCCATCTTCTCGCCGGTGAAACGCGTCAATTGGGAAGTCACCTCGGCGCGTGTCGGCCAGAGCACCAACTACGACCGCCTGATTTTGGAAATCTGGACGGACGAGACCATCACGCCCGAAGAGGCCCTGAAAACCGCAGCCCAGATTCTGGTGGCGCACTTCGGCTACATCGCGGGCGTGAGCGAAGAAGAACTCGGCACCCCGCGCCCGGCAGCCCCGAAAGAAAAAGCCTGGCACAGCGGCCTGACCAGCGAAATGATGGAAACCCCCCTCGAAGAGCTTGACCTCTCGGTGCGGGTGTTCAACTCGCTTAAGCGCGCTGGCGTCACCACCGTGGGCGAGGTGCTCGATATGTTAGGCAAGGGCGAAGAGGCCATGCTCTCGATCCGTAACTTCGGTGAGAAGAGCCTGGATGAACTTTTGAGCAAAATGCGCGAAAAGGGCTTCCTGCCGGAAGACGAAGACTAAGCGCATCACGGAGTGAGAACCATGCGACACAAAGTTGCCGGTAAGAAACTCAGCCGTTCCAAAGACGCCCGCAAGGCGTTGCGGCGGAACCTGATTAAGCAATTGTTCTACCACGAGCGCATCCGCACCACCAAGGCCAAAGCGCAGGCGATTCGCGGCGAAGCCGAGCGGCTGATCACCATTGCCAAGCGCGGCAATGCGGCCGGCGGCGCGGCGATGGTGCATGCCCGCCGTGTGGTGGCTGCCCGGCTGGGCACGGCTTACATCGGCGGCGGTGAAGACGACCAGGAACGCATCAACGTCGTCAACAAACTGTTCGACGATATTGCCCCGCGCTACGCCGACCGCCCCGGCGGCTACACCCGTGTGCTGAAACTCGGCCCCCGCCTGAGCGACGGCGCGGAAATGGTGCTGCTGGAACTGGTCGAAGAATAGTCCCGTGCGGGATTTCCCCGCCCTGGGGGGCGTCGTGAGACGCCCAGGCGTCATGGCACTTTACCAGGCCATTCTTGCATACGACGGCAGCGGCTTCGTTGGCTTCCAGCGACAGGCGCAGGGCCGCACGGTGCAGGGTGAAGTCGAAAAGGCATTGCAACGGCTGGGGTGGTCTGAACCGGCCATCCTTTACGCCGGCCGCACCGACAGCGGTGTGCATGCCCGCGGGCAGGTGATTGCCTTCCACCTGACGTGGCAGCATCCGGCAGAGGCGTTGCAGAAAGCCCTCAACGCTCACCTGCCTCCCGATGTGGCCGTGCAGGCGGTGCGCCTTGCCCCCGCAGGTTTCCACCCCCGTTACGCTGCGGTGGCGCGGCGCTATGTGTATTACCTCTATGCTGCGCCTGAGCGAGAGCCCTTTTGGCGGCGGTATGCCTGGCGGGTATGGCCTGCCCCGATGCTGGAAAAGTTGCAGCAGGCGGCGGCGCTCTTCCCCGGGCGGAAGGATTTTGCCGCCCTGGGCACGCCGCCCAACCCCCACGGCACGACGGTGCGTACTGTGCACAAAGCCGCCTGGGTGCAATTGGGGCCGCGGGCATGGGCTTTCGATGTGGTGGCCGATGCCTTCCTGTATCGGATGGTGCGGCGTATGGTGGCCTTGCAGGTCGCCGTTGCCCAGGGGCGCCTGGCTTTCGCTGCCTTGCAAGCGGCGCTGGAAAACCCCCCGGCCAACCCCCTTCAGGGGCTGGCCCCGCCGCAAGGGCTGTTTCTGGAAGCCGTATGCTACGATGCTTCCGACCTGCAGCATGTGCTGCGCGCGGTGCCCCGTTGGCTGGGCGGAGCGCCCTGACCGGCGTGTGCAAGTGGAACGCTTGACCTGTGAAATAACGACGCACGACCCCACAAGTTTGTGTAGAGAGGTTTAACGGTGAAAACTTATTATCCGAAACCCGCTGAAATTACCCGCGAATGGGTGTTGGTCGATGCCAACGACCAGACGCTGGGGCGGTTGGCCACCCGTGTGGCGGCGATCCTTTTGGGCAAGAACAAGCCCAACTACACCCCCGGCGTCGACAACGGCGACTATGTCGTGGTCGTCAACGCCGAGCGCGTGCGGGTCACGGGCCGGAAACTGGACCAGAAGAAGTATTACCGGCATTCGGGCTACCCCGGCGGCCTGCGTGAAGTGTCCCTGCGCGAGCAACTCAAGCGCCACCCTGAGCGTGTCATCCGCTCGGCGGTGTGGGGCATGTTGCCGAAGAACGCCTATGGCCGCAAACTGCTCAAGAAACTCAAGGTCTATGCCGGCCCTGACCATCCCCACGAGGCGCAGAAGCCCCGCCGGATCGAACTGTAAGCGGCGGTTGGAAACGAAGGAGGTTGGATTTTATGGCTGTTCGCTATTACGAAGGTGTTGGACGCCGCAAGGAAGCCACCGCGCGCGTGCGCATCATGGAAGGTTCGGGTAAGTTCATCGTCAACGGCAAGCCGGTGGAGGAATACTTCCCCCGCGTGGGCGACCTCGACAACGTGCTGTTGCCTTTTACCGTGCTGGGCGAGCCGCGTGAGAAGTACGACGTCACCGTGCTGGTCAAGGGCGGTGGCGTGAGCGGTCAGGTGGGCGCGGTGCGCCTGGGCCTGGCGCGCGCTTTCGTCAAATTCAACGAGGAATTTGGCCCCGCTCTGAAGAAAAAAGGCCTGCTCTCGCGCGACCCGCGGGTCAAAGAGCGCAAAAAGCCCGGCCTCAAACGCGCTCGCAAAGCCCCGACTTACACCAAGCGTTAAATCGCTTCTTCGGGCGACGATGTTGGCAACGCGTTCCCCTGCTGGTTGCGGCAGGGGCGTGTTGCGTTAACAAGTCGGGTAGTCAGATAGTCGGGTAGTTAGGGTAGTCGGGG
>Ga0256833_1001446_pt1 | contig 17534 bp, 13 predicted proteins | sample 356284metaG_FD_190535 | JGI IMG/M metagenome (GOLD analysis project Ga0256833, IMG submission 190535) | Hydrothermal vent microbial communities from Mid Atlantic Ridge, Atlantic Ocean - 356-284 | ecosystem: Environmental > Aquatic > Marine > Hydrothermal vents | place: Atlantic Ocean: Mid... | reverse complement strand
TTGGCATACGCCTTGTGGTGCAGTGAATTCTGGTGAAATGGATGGCAGGTATAACAACGGGGTTTCAAACCGAATTTAAACTGCATCCTCTTGATGGCCGGATCATGACACTTGGCGCAGACTATCGTTGGATCCGGGCTGACCGCCCAGGGAACGGATCCCTGACCGTCCGGCTGGCCATGACAGACAAAACATTTTACCAGAATAACGCCATGTTTTGAGTCATGCCAGTTCTGGGCGATTATCGGGGTCGCTTTCCTGTGGCAGGCATAGCAGTCATAGGCATCATCGGTCGGTGTCAAATGTTTGATACCGCCGGCAAGGGCGAGGCCGCAGGTCAGTGTCGAGATAAGGCCGAACAGGAGCAATATTTTCAGCCAATTCCCCGCCATGGTACTCTTCTTATCCACATTCATTTTTTCTGTCCCTCCCTGGCAAGCTTTTCGGCAAACTCCGCATTAAACGGCCTGTCCCGATCAAATGGGGGCAGATGCGCAATATTTATATGGCAACCCGCACATGTCCTGCGAGTTTCCCCGTTTTTTCCAAGAAAAGCATCATGGCATAACCTGCCGATTTCAGAAATCGGCTCACCTTTGACATTTTTATACAGATCCTTGTGACAGGCCTGACATTTTTCCGCCTGCATGGATTTACGGGCCGTTGCCTGCATTGTTCGACGATCAAAGGCCCCGGGCGGAAAGATTTTTTTATTGTAATATTCATCTCTGGCATAATAGCTCGTCAACGGGTTGAAATGAAAATGATGGCACTGCTCACAGGAAATTTCTTTTTTGTCCTTATCAACGGCATGGGGAGATGCCTTTAATTCCTGCTGGTACATGGCCACATCATGACATCGTTTACACTCCTCAACAACCGGCCTGCTTCCGGCCGGTGGTTTGTCGGCTGCCGTTGCCCATGAACACAACCCGACCGCAAGCAGTAGAGCAGCACTCAACAATGAAAAATGCATTACACGACAAAAAGGTACCTTCATTCTATGCCCCCTTTACTGAAATATTCAGCACGACTGAAAACCAAATTCAATCATAATTAATCTTTCTGTCTTTCAACGATTGCAATTTATATTCCACAAAATATTTCATTGTTAAATCAATATATTATCAGAAAAGGGCACATTTAGTGCTACGTGCCGGTAGCAGGTTGTTCCTGGACGATGCTACCTTTTGGTAACAGTGTCATCGTTATGAACAAAATAGGTAAGACTGACAGTGGAAACAACATCCATGGATTGAATTTTCCGAACAATCTGCTCGACGACTCCTGGATCAACACCTCGTATTCTGCCGATGATATTCCCCTTTTCATCACTGCCGTATATGGTTAATTCCGGGAATCCCTGCAGAAAAATTTCCATTTCCTTACAGTCGTCAGGTTCGACGGTTATCACGACGCCACCAACAGCCATGGATCCCCCATTTTCCATGCACGTTTATTCGTAACAGAGAACAGAAGTCAGAGGACAGAAGGCAGATGACAGTCTATTCAGGTTGTATCCTCTGTTTTACCTGAATTATTTGCTGTGCCGCCATGGCATGATGGTTTATCCGTAAACGTTCACCAGCACCCCATCTTCGTCCGATCAGGCCTCCTCACATAGCGGGCTATAGACTCGTCGGCCTGCTTGAACGAATAGGTAAGCGAAGACTCCGTGGGGCACTGGTAAACGTTTACGTTATGCAGGTAATGCAGGCGAACCAGCATCTCGGTGAACGGTTACGTTTATCCCATGCAGGCAAAAGCTGTCTGTCTCCTCTTCCATTCTATAAAAAGCAAAAAACATTCCAAAAAAAATCTCCTGCATTTATAATAAGATACACCTTACAAGAAAGATAATTGTTACCAACAGGTATCATCTTTTAAAAAAATATGTTACCTGTGGGTAACTCATAATTTGAGCGATTCTGGTAACTATTACCACTCGCATGCACAACTAACTCCTGAACAAACCGGTTTTTTCATGTGAGGTCACTTATCGTGAAGCTGCAGGGAAAATTTATTATTGCCATCGGTGCCATTCTCCTCTGCTCGTATAGTCTTCTGCTCTTTAATTCATCCCGCATTCAGCACGACCTTATCTATGGCCAGGCAAAACAGCAGGCCAGAATGTTGCACAAACAGATCCTGCTTACCCGTAAATGGGTGGCCGATCATCACGGTCTTTATGTGGTGGAAACTGAAACCGCCCGACCCAATCCGTTTTTAGACAATCCCGTGGTACAGGGAACCAACGGACAACTGTATGTCAAGCGCAACCCGGCCATGGTCACCCGGGAACTCTCCGAATATGCGAGCCGGGGAAACTGGTATATGTTCCGGGTCACCAGCCTCAAACCGATAAATCCGGCTAATGCCCCTGATACGTTTGAAAAAAAGAGCCTGCTTGCAATTGAACAGCAGGGTAAAAAGGAAATTATCTCCATTGAAAGCAACGGTGATAACCACATTCTGCGTTATGTCGTTCCCCTGACTGTTGAAGGGTCATGCCTGAGTTGCCATGCGCGCCAGGGGTACAAGATTGGTGATATTCGCGGCGCCCTCAGTATCACTATTCCCATCAGCTGGGCCGATCAAATGATTGCCGAAAACAATCGCTCAATCATCGGCTACGGCATTTTCTCCATCGTTATTGTTTCCGCAACCCTGATCTGGCTTTTTTCAACCCTGGTTTCCCGTCCCCTCGCCCGGCTGACCAAAGACATGGCCCGCTATCCCGACCAGCCGGTTAAACAACCGGAGCACAAGCAGGTCAAGGATGAGATAGACACTATCAACGATACCTTTTATGAGCTTTGCTGTCGTCTGGATTCCTCTCGACAAACCCTGGATAAAGCCAAAAAACTGGCTTTTCAAAATGAAAAAATGGCAGCATTCGGTCTGTTGACCTCCGGCATTGCCCATGAGGTCAACAATCCGCTGGGCGGTCTTCTTAACTGCGTCAAGGCCCTGAGCGAAAATCCTTACAACCAGGAACTTCTCGTCAGATATTTACCTCTGCTGGACAAGGGACTGCGCCGCATAGAACATACCATGCAGCAACTCCTTCATTTTGGCCGCAAGACGCCGCTCAACTTAAAAAAACACGATGTCGACCGCATCATCCGTGAATGTTTTGAACTGCTTGGCTACCGGCTGCATACCATTAACCTGCATCTTGGGTTGGAATTAAACAAAAAATACTGCATTGATGTGGAAGCCCTGCGGCAAACCATTGTCAATATCGGCTTGAACGCTATCCAGGCCATGGGAGATGAAGGCGGTTCACTGTATGTGCGCAGCAAGGCGGTAGATAACTGCCTGAAAATAACCATTGAGGATACCGGCCCCGGAATTCCAGCGGACATTCTCGATAAAATTTTCGATCCTTTTTTTACCACCAAAGACGTCGGGGTGGGTACCGGTCTGGGGTTAGCCGTCAGTTATGCCCAGGTCGAAAAAATGGGAGGGACCCTGATTGCCGGCAGCAAGGAGGGGCACGGGGCCATCTTCACCATCACTCTGCCTGCGGACCACGACTGCCCTCTTGAACATCAGGAATCCTGATTATGCCAAGAATACTGCTTGTTGAAGACGATGAAATAATGCGCATCACCATTCAAGATGCACTCAAGCGCAGGCAATGGGAAGTCGATGCCGTGGTAAACGGGAAAAAAGCACTGCAGAAAATAGCACATATCAATTATCATCTTGTCATCTCCGATATCCGCATGCCCGAACTCGGCGGGCTTGATCTTCTCAAACACCTCAAGGAACCGGAAAATTATACCGATGTCATCATGATGACCGCCTATGGAAGCGTAGACGACGCTATTGACTGCCTGAAAAAGGGCGCTTCCGACTATATCCTCAAACCATTTGACATGGATGATCTCATTATCCGCGTCAATCGCATCTTCGAGATGCAGTCGGTCAAGGCCCGCTGCGCGTCTTTTGAGGACTGCTGCCGGCAGTCCCGCCACAAGATTATCGGCGACAGTGAGGCCATGAGCCGGGTTCATCAACGAATACAACAGGCCGGCCCCACTGATTCCAGCGTCCTGATCACCGGCGAATCCGGGACCGGCAAGGAACTGGCGGCACGGGCACTGCACCTGGCCGGTCGGCGGGCAAAAAAGCCTTATATCCGTGTCAACTGCGCGGCCATCCCGGAAGGACTGATCGAATCGGAGTTGTTCGGCCATGAAAAAGGCGCCTTTACCGGCGCCCGGAACAGACGAAGGGGCCGCTTTGAAATGGCCGACGGCGGCACCCTGCTTCTCGACGAGATAGGCGACATGCCCATGCCGCTGCAGGTAAAACTGCTGCGGATTCTCCAGGAGGGTGAATTTGAACGGGTCGGCGGCACCCGAACGATCAAGGTGGATGTCCGCCTGCTCTGTTCCACGGCTAAAGACCTGGAAAAGGAAGCTCGGGCCGGACGTTTTCGCCGTGACCTGCTCTACCGGATCTCGGTCATCCCTCTGACCATGCCGCCGCTGCGGCAAAGGGTTGAGGACATTCCCCTGCTGGTAAATTTTTTCCTCCGGGAATTCAGCGCCAAAAGGGGCGAACACCTGAGCCTGTCGGCAGAAGCCATGCAGGCCCTGCTTGACTATGATTTTCCGGGCAATGTCCGGGAGCTGAAAAACATTATTGAACGGGCCTCGGTCCTGGCCCCGAACCCAATCATCAGCCGGCAGGATCTGCCCTCGGACCTCAATCCGTATATAGCCGCAGGGCATGGCAAAGAAGAAGCGGTCAACTTAAGCAACGCCCTGGCCAAAACTGAAAAAAAATGTGTGCTGGCTGCCCTGGCCATGACAAAAGGCAACCGGACAAAGGCGGCGGCACTACTGGGCATCAGCAGAAAAAACCTGTGGGAAAAAATGAAACTGCATCATATTGAGTTGTAAAAAAGAAAAAATTAATGAGGGCAATCAGCTTATTGAACGAGTTTTTTCCCAGGTTCCGAGCCGAACAAGGTAGACAGCTTTAAACGCCCCACTATCGTTGACCAGTACAGTTCAAATTTCGGTTTCAGCGGTTCCTGCAGGACCTTGTTACCATCGGGATTAAAAATATAGGGAAGCAGATCTCCGTATTTTTTTTCCAAAGACTGTCTGTCTACCTTCACCAGAGGGCAGCTCTTGCCATGACTGGTGTCGGCAATTCGTTTTTTTACCTTGGCAAGTAAAATTTCATTGCGAAAGGCACTGCAGTTTATCGCCTCATCCCATGTCGGATCAACATAATCCCGCCAGTCAAATTCTCTCGTCAGCCGCCATTTTTTATCTTGGCACCGGACAAACGGCCTGGTCACCTCGGTGCCGGAAACGGGATCCGCCTTTAATCCCAGGACCTGATTCCAGAAACGAAGGCCGTTGAGATTGGCGGCCAGATCGGCATAGGAAAAAACGCCGGTGGTGAATTCTCCATAAAAGGTGCTTTCGCTCAAATCGCCGAATTCAAGCGCTGAATACTGATCCATCGCCGAATACATTTCATAATAGGAAAAACCTTCGGTAAAAAAATGGCCGAACTTGTCGGCGCCTAAATAGACGTCACCTATGCGCAGCAGCGGGGCCAGATGTTTGGTAAGTGAAATCGTCGGCGATTCGGTAAATTCAAAATCCCGGTAAATCGAATGGTCAAATGCAACAGAAATGGTGTCCAGATCATCACTGTCGGTGACCTGCGCTTCCAGTTTACCGACGATAAATCCGGTCAACTTGTCTTTGAGCGCAGCCAACAGCTTCTCCTGATTGCAATAATCAACGCCTGCAGTATCGCCTAATTGAAATATGGATTGCTCATTTGCAGTCACCAGCGCCTCTGCCAGCCAGCGATTGACGACAAGATTCAGGGCCGCTCTTGAATCGGCAAGCTCATGGCGATCGGTGAAGCTGTCCACCTCGGCGGCAGGAGCCATGGAGGCCGCGGACAAGCCGATCACCACCAGCAGGAGCGGCAGAGCAACGATCATTTTTTTTATATTTGCCATGAAATTCCCACCTGTACGAGAAGGGTTGTCCGGTTCGGTCTGCGGTTACGGTGAAAACGCGGCAAAGCGATACAGGCCAACAACCCGGCCCCAGAATTCTAAAATAAATTGCAGATGAGTGAAACGCTCAATTCAGGTAAGATAATCATTTCCAGGTAAATAACAACCTTTCTCAGACAGGCTGTGAATAAAGCGCTGTCTTCCGGCTGCGCTGACTGCGGACCAATAGACAAAAGATCAAAAAAATACTTCTTCCCAAAGCGAGGTCCTTCTTTGTTCGGTCATGCGATTGACTTCACTGCCGATTCATTGTTTACTCTTAATAAGAAAAAGTGCCTGCTTTAACCGGCATGCAAAAACACGGCAGAGATGAGCAACAATACCAGCAAAAACAAATCACCACAACCCTGTCCAGCCTCCTGCGCATTACTGGAATCCGCCGACCGGTTGCTAACCCTGGCCGGTCTGGCCGGAGGACTCGCCCATCAGGTGCGCAACCCCCTGACCGCCATCATGCTCTTTGCCGATATCCTGGCAGACCCGAAACGCTTTGCCCGTTCGGAGCAGGAGCTGGAAATGCTGGCGGAGATAAAAGAAAACGTGCGCCTGATAACCGACACTATCACCCGGGTCCTGGATTTTATGCAGGACGATGGTTCCCTTGAACCTGTGGATATCAATGCCATTATACAGGATATGCTCCTGCTCCGGCAACCCGGTATGACCAAGGCCCGGATCAAGGCATCTTTTTCCCCGGCACCGGATCTCTCCCCGGTGACCGGCAACCGTAAAGCGCTGCAGCAGGTTGTCGGCAATCTTATTCGTAACGGGGCGGAGTCCATAGGAGACAATGGAACCCTGACACTTGCGACATCCCTGGAGCATTGCCGTGCCGCTGCCGGCGACAAGGTGATCATCACCTGCATGGACAGCGGGGCCGGACTCGATATTAAACTCAAAGAACGGATCTTCAATCCATTTTTTTCAACCAGGGAAAACCATCCCGGCCTGGGTCTCTTTGTTGCCCGGCGGATTGTCGAGCGTCATGGCGGCACGATTTTCTGCCGCTCCGGCAGGAAAGGAGCGACCGTTTTTGTTTTTGAACTTCCCTGTGCTTATCCATCATCTGCCGACAGGGTCGGCGCCTAAGGGCAGGCAAATGAACACAAATATCCTTGTCATTGATGATGATCCAAGTATCAGCCGGGCCTTTGCCATGATTCTGGCGGAGGACCATGAGGTGGCGACGGCCTCAAACGCGGCCCAAGGGCTTGCCCGACTCGCAGAACATGAACCAGACCTTGTTCTTCTTGATATCGGCCTGCCGGACATGGACGGCCTGGAGGTACTCAAGCGGATAAAACAGACGGCTCCGGACACGGTTGTCATTATGGTCACCGCCCACCAGGAGATACGAACGGTTGTCGATGCCGTAAAATTTGGTGCATACGATTATCTGGTCAAGCCGGTTGACCGCCAGGGACTGCTGGTAACGGTGAACAACGCCCTGGAAAACAGCATCCTGAAAAACCGGCTCCATGTCCTGCAGCAAAACGAGCGCCGACGGCATGAAAACATGTTCATCGGCAGCAGCCCGGTTATGCGGGAAATATCAGAACTTATCGATAAAATTGCCGGTTCCAGAGAAACACCGATCCTCATTACCGGTGAAACCGGGTGTGGGAAAGGGATGCTGGCCAGGCAAATCCACTTTGCCGGTCCCGATAACCAGGGGCCGTTTGTCACCGTCAACTGCGGCGCCATTGCCGGGGAACTGGTCGAAAGCGAACTCTTTGGTTATGGCAGGGGGGCCTTTACCGGCGCCAGGAGCGGCGGCAGAAAGGGTCGCTTTGAAGAAGCGGCCGACGGTACCCTGTTCCTTGATGAGATCGGCGTCATGCCCCTTGCCGCTCAGGCCAAACTGCTCAGCGTGCTTGAAGACAGGAGCTTTTACCGGGTCGGCGGCAACAGAAAAATCTCGGTGAGCGCCCGTATTATCGCCGCCACCAACCTGAACCTTGAAGAGGCTGTTTCCTCCGGGCTTTTCCGGCAGGACCTTTTCTTCCGGCTCAATGTCATCAGCATTGCCGTCCCGCCCCTGCGCGAACGGGTAGAGGATATTTTACCTATTTTCAATCATTTCATGGAACTGTTCAATCAAAAAACCGGCAAACGGTTCACCGCTGTCTCACAAAAAGCACAAGAGCTGCTGCTCGCCTATGACTGGCCCGGCAACGTACGGGAACTGCGCAACGTCATGGAACGGATCAGTCTCCTTGAACAAGGCGGTGAAATTTTGCCCCAACACCTGCCGCTGCCCAGGGCCGGGGCGCAAGCCGCACCTGCCGACTGCCAGGCGTCCCCGGAGAACCTTGATTATGACGGCGCAACCCGGCTGGTTATTGAACAGGCCCTGCGCCGGACAGACGGCAATGTCACCCTGGCGGCCCAACTCCTCAATATCGCCCCCCACAAACTGCGCTACCGGATAAAAAAACTGGATATCCAAATCTGAGAATACTCTCACCCCACCTGAGAATATTCTCATCCCGCCCTTGCAGCATCGCCTTTTTCGCAAATCTACCATCAGTCTTCCTGTTGCATAATTACCTGAAATATAAAGTGTATTTTATCAGAAAAGAATAACTATCATTACCTGGCACGATCTGTGCTGTTGTACCGGCAAACAAACCATTATCGGGCATAATGGAGAGCCGCGCCTTAAGAGGGATAACTTATGATCGAAAAATTTAAGCAGGTAATCTTCGCCCTGCTGCGAATCAAGGAACTGACGGTAGGCAAAAAGCTCAGGGTATTAACCCTCTTTTTTCTCGCCATCCTCAGCGTCATGGTGTTTTACACCTCGTTTACTCTCTACCGACAGAAAGGTGACGGCCTGGTCATCAATATTGCCGGTCGTCAACGAATGCTGTCTCAGAAATTTACCAAGGAATTTTTTCTTTCCCTGCAGCAGAAACAGCGGCTGGACATTGGCTTTGATCCCGCTTTAATGACTGCAAGCGCCAGACTCTTTAAAACAACACTTGCAGCGTTGCAAAAAGGAGGAACAACTTACATGGACCTGGCAATGACAAAACCGGTGCATTTATCAGCCGCCGGCAACGTCGCAGTCAGGGTGCAGTTGGATAAGGTGGCCGCATTATGGCAGCAGCTGCAGCAAACCATACAATCCGTACAGGGTACGACCTGCGGACCCGCGCAGTTACTTGCAATCAATAGCCTGAGCATCAACACGCTTGCCGCCATGAACAAGGCTGTTGCCATGCTGGCCGATCAATCGGCCGCCAAAGTGCGCACCATGCAGATCATAGAAATATTCTTGTGGATCTCTGCTGGATTGATCGCAGTTTTGATCGGTTCGATGATTACATCTTCCATAACCATTCCCCTTGAACAGGTCGTTTCCATTACCCGAAAAATTGCCGGTGGTGATCTCCGGGATGACTCATTAACCGTTTCCTCAAAAGATGAGCTGGGAATTTTGCAGAAAAATGTGAACGGCATGCGCAAAGCGCTGAGCAATGTAATAAACACCGTCCAGCAAAACAGTAAGCAGATGGCTCTTTCTTCCGGACAGATCGCGGTAATTTCATCTGAAATATCCAGTTCAAACACGCAGGAACAGGAGAGTTCCGAACAAGTCCTGCAGGCGATTGAGTCTCTGCAGGAGATATCCGCCACGGTCAGCACCCAGGTGGAGCAGGCACGGGCAACCGTTGAGGAAACAGAACAACAGGCACACCAGGGAGCGCTTGTCGTTTCTCAAAATATCGAAGAGCTGGCGGGAGCAGTCGGCAGCGTCAACAGCACGGCTGAGCAGATGGAAGCCCTGAAAAACGCAACCGGCCAGATTCATATGATTATTGAATCCATTCAAAATATAGCCGATCAAACCAACCTGCTGGCGCTCAATGCCACAATAGAGGCGGCAAGGGCTGGTGAGGCGGGCAAGGGTTTTGCCGTTGTTGCCAATGAAATTAAAGAACTGGCCAAGCAGACCGCCGAATCAACCATGGAGATAACCAACCTGATCAATCGTCTTACGGAACGCGTGGACGGTTCGGTTGGTTCCATGGAGCAGGTGGTGGAGCGGGTCCACAACTCACAACAACAGGCGGAACAGACGGTCCAGGCCTTTAGGGCAATGAAGGAGGGCGTAAACAGCACCACACAGAACACCACCCATATTGCTGAGTATAATCAGCAACAGGCTGAACAACTGGATTTGCTGCATGACAGATTAAACGAATTGTTTGAGGTACTCAGGCAGTCCACCAGCAAGGCCCGTGAAACAACCATGGTCGCCGATGATCTGCATCTTGTTTCAGAAGAACTCAATAAAATATTGGCCGGTTTTATCCCCGAGCCGACCGAGCCCGTCAAGCGGGCAGAGGGGGAGAAACGTCAGTCTCCCCGCATTGAAAATCGAGTGAAAATTTCCATTGAGCAGCAAGGAGTTACTATTTCCGGAGTCAGCCGGGATATCAGTATGGGCGGTATAAAACTCAAATGTAATCATCGGCTTCAGCGCGACGGCACCCTCATACTCAGGATACATTTGCCGGCAAATTCCTCTTTCGGCGAAGAAAACACGATTGAGATTGAAGGCCGGATTGTTCATGAAGAAAAACAGAAGGATTATTTCTATTACGGGATCAAATTCAAGAAGTTGAATAGCAACCAGCAGCAGATGGTTCGACAGATTTTTGATTACTTCGGTAAACCATATCAATACGCCTGACAAAATGTCGGATATGCAGAACAAAAACTACGATATCGGGACACGGAGAATTCTGCTCGCCGGGGAATCGAGCGACGCCGGCGGTCAGCTTGTCATGCTGCTTGAACAGCAGGGCTACAAAATCCTGAAGGCGCCCAACGGAGGCATGGCCGTTGAGCTTGCGGAACAGACAAGGCCGGCGCTTGTCCTGATGGACGGAGCAATGCCTGTTATGGATGGTTTTTCCGTCTGTACTCACCTCAAAAACCAGGAAGAATTCAAACATATTCCAATCCTGCTGGTGATTGAGCATGAACAGGAGGATATTGTCGCCCGGGTTTATGATGCCGGTGCTGATGATTATATAACCAGGCCTGTTCAATGGTCCTGTCTGCTGTACCGGATACACTACCAGCTCAGGCAGCAACGTTTAATGGGTCAACTGCAGGAACAAACCAGGGAGATTGAGCATGCGAGAATTACCGCCGAAGCATCAACGCATGCCAAATCGGAATTCCTTGCCAATATGTCCCATGAACTGCACACGCCCATGCATGGTATCCTGAGCTATACGCGTTTCGGCTTAAAAAGGATTGACACGGCGCCAAGGGAAAAACTGAAAGAATTTTTCCAGGAAATTGAGGACAGCGGCAGCAGACTTGACAGTCTGCTCAATGATCTTCTTGAGCTGGCCAGACTTGAAGCGGGCAAGGTGCACTATGACCTGCGAACGGGAAACGTGGTAGATGAGGTGGTGACCGTATTTGATGAACTTGCCCATGTGGCCGAAGAAAAACGAATTTGCCTGATAAAAGAAATCCCGGAGCGACCGGTCATGGTCAGAATCGACAGGTTACTGATTGGCCGGGTATTACGGACCCTTGTGTTGAATGCCATCAAGTTCTCCGATGCGGGCGGCGAGATACGAATTACTGTTCAAAAAAAACCGCCAACCATTGACATGCTGAAAGACAATGAAGTGGAGGTTGCAATCCGTGACCGGGGAATTGGGATACCGGCAGAGGAGATCGGCCGGGTTTTTGATAAATTTCTCCACAACAGCATGACCAGAGGAGAGTCCTATGGCACGGCAATGGGTCTCTCCATCTGCAGGCAGATTATCGAAGATCACGGAGGAAAAATACAGGCGCGGAGGAACCCGAAGGGAGGGGCCGTCTTTTCCTTTATTCTGCCGGTGGCGCATGGGCATAAAACGAGACGGCATGAGCGCCTGCCGTCCTCTCCAGAACACGGAACACGGAAATGAATGACCTGCTTTTTAACCGACCCGTAAAAAGTCAAAATACATCCAAAGAGGGCTTGGTAACAACACAAAACATGCAATGATCAGGTGGAGGGGACAGGTTGCCGTCAAGCCGGCTGATATCGTGAAAGTCGCCCCGACACAGGGCGTAGCAAATCGAAGTTTTTATGAGACATCGTATATAAGGAGAAAAACATGACAGGCGCACTTGTTCAAGTTGTTGATGATAATGACCGAAACGTAAAAATCTGCCGGGAGATTCTTGAGCTGGCTGATTTCACGGTGGTTTCCGCAGAAGACGGCAGGGCGGGCCTGCAGATGGCAAAGAGTCTTTTACCCGATGTAATCTTACTTGACATCATGATGCCGGTTATGAACGGGATGGAAATGCTGCGCCGGTTGCGTGAGGATTCACTCATTCAACACATCCCTGTCCTGATGCTGACAGCGAGAAGCACAACGGAAGATGTGGTACAGGCCCTGGACAACGGCGCCAACGATTACCTGACCAAGCCCTTTTCCGGGGAAGAACTCGAGGCCAGGGTACGGACCCTGTGCCGGATGAAAAAGGCGGAAGACACCATTCGGGAGCAAAATGAAATTCTGGAAAAAAAAGTCCGGGAACGGACCGCGGAACTGGACGCCACCAGGCTGGAAATCGTGCGCCGCTTAGGGATGGCCGCCGAGTACCGTGACAATGAGACAGGAGAGCATATCATCCGCATGAGCAGGATGTGCATGCGGCTCGGCGAGCTGTACGGCCTGGACCACCAGCACCAGGAACTGCTCCTCAATGCCAGCCCCATGCATGATATTGGCAAGATCTCCGTTCCCGATGCCATCCTCCTGAAAACAGGAAAACTTACTGCTGAGGAATGGCGGACCATGACCGAGCACACAACCATCGGCGCCCGGCTGCTGGACGGCCATGATTCGCTCCTCATGCGCATGGCCAGGGACATCGCCCTGACCCATCATGAGAAATGGGACGGCACCGGCTATCCGGCCGGACTGCATGGTGAGCAAATACCCATTGAAGGACGGATTGTCGCCATTGCCGACGTCTTTGACTCCCTGACCTCACGGCGGCCGTATAAAGATCCTTACCCGATTAAAGTTGCCTGTGAAATGATGGCGGAAGAACGGGGCAAACATTTTGACCCGGCGCTTATTGACATTTTTTTGCGGAACATAGATGAATTTGAACGCATAAAAAGGGAAAACAACGATGAATTTACCGATTCGGAAAATTTTGCATTGAGCGAGCGGGACAGGGAACGAATGTCCCGCAGGCACACCGGTAATTTGCAACCGGTTACAGTTGAATGATGATAATTATCATTTAAAAAAATACAAGGAGGATCACCATGCCGTTAATCAAATGGCGGGATTCATATTCAGTAGGTGTTGAACAATTTGACAATGAACACCGCAAACTGGTTGAATTAATCAACAGGATGTTTGTCATTGTCCGGGACAAGGATGACGTGTCGGCAGTCAGCGATGCCGTCGGCCGACTCATTGATTACACCCAGTTCCATTTTAAATCCGAAGAGGCTGCCCTGCAACAAGCCGGCTTCCCAAACCTTGGAGCACATAAAAAGCAACATGCGGAACTGGAACGACAGGTCATAGCCTTCCAGCAGCGAATACTGACGGAGAATGAATCGGTGCGGGTCGAATTCTATTCATTCCTGCGGGAGTGGCTGATTAAACACATCCTGGAAGAAGATAAAAAATATACAAAATTTCTCACTGATACGGTACCGGCATAGAGGAAAGACCATGGAACAGAAAATAAAAATCCTCATCGTTGACGATGACAGAACCAACGTAAAAATTCTTCTTGAGATCCTTGAGTTTGAGGAAGAGTACCTCACCCACTGGGTTTCCTCGGGCGAAGACTGCCTGGATGTGCTGCCGGAGTTCCAACCGGATGTTATTCTCCTTGATATTATGATGCCCGGCATTGACGGCTACGAGGTCTGCCGGCGAATCAGGCGCGATCCCGATTATGCGGATGTCAAGATTATCATGCTTTCCGGCCGGGCCATGCAGGATGAAATAAAAAACGGTCTTGCGGCAGGCGCCGATCAGTACCTGTCCAAGCCTTTCGGTATGGACGAACTCTTACAGTCACTGGAAACGGTCCAGGCCTGAACACATCTTTTGCCGGTACTGACGATACCGTCATTTATGGAAAATTACGGGAGAACCCCATGAATTTTTGCAAACGCCTTGTTCCCAAACGGGTAAAAACCAAGACCCTGGTTGCCCTGGCCGTCATTATCGGTATAATGGTCGCGGTTCCAGTTATCCTGATGTATCGTAACAACATCAGGGACGTAATGGTCAAAACCCGGCTGGAGCTGCAAAATGATGCCGCCTTTGTCAACCGGCAACTGCTGGAAAACAGCGCTGCCCGCCTGCGGCTGCTGGCCCATACCGTAGCCGATATTCCCTCGGTCCGCGAGTACTTCGGCCGGAGGGACCGGACAGCCCTGTTAGGGGTCACCATGCCCATTTATCGCGACCTAAAAAAAATCATCGACCTGAACGTCTTTCATTTCCACCTGCCGCCGGCCACCTCCTTTCTCCGTCTGCAGAAACCAGGGAAATACGGCGACGACCTGTCCGGCTTTCGCTTTACCGTGCTGGCCGTCAACCGGACCCACCAGGACGCCTTTGGCATGGAAGTAGGCAGGGCCGGGGTATCGGTACGGGCGGTGGTGCCGGTCAGCTATCAGGGGCAGCCTGTGGGATCAGTTGAGTTCGGCGCTCCGGTCAACGATACCCTGCTCGCAAAAATAAAAGAAATCGTCGGCGCCGACATTGCCGTTATAGTGCCGGATGGTAATGGCTTTAAATACCAGGCCGCAACCATGCATGCCCCCCTGTCTCCGGACACGTTTTCCATTCTGCATAAGGTTATCCGTGACAACCGAAAAATAATTAAAGCAAGTAAAAGCAACAACAAAAACATACTGACAATTTACTCACCGATACCCGATTACAGCGGTAAAATTGTCGGGGTATCGGCTATTCCCCTGGATTATTCAGCAAAACTGGCCGTCGCCCAAAAAACGTCCCTTCACATCCTGGAGGTCGGGGCGGCAGCACTTCTCCTGGTACTCACCCTGGTCTTTTTTCTCTTTCACCAGTTGATCGACAAACCGCTGGCCGGGGTCAGGCAGGTACTTGAAGCGGCGGCGGCAGGAGACCTCAGCCGCCAGGTCGATACTGCAAAGATTAAAGGTATCAACTGCTCTGAAAAACTGCATTGCAGCAAAACCGAATGTACGATGCACGGGAAAACCGGTTACTGCTGGGAAGAGGCGGGCTCTTCTTCCTCTCACGTCCAATGTCCGAAAATCCTGAGCGGTGAATATAAATCCTGCAGCGAATGCAAAGAATGTTACGGAGCGGTAGTCCAGGATGAATTTTCCGAGCTCACCGCTTCGGTCCATGGGTTGATCGCCAATACCCGCAGGATGGTGGGAGATATTCGGCAAAACAGCCACGATCTGCACCAGTCATCGGCCAGCCTTTCCCAGGTCGCCGACACCATGGATCTGGATGCCTCGGAAACCGCCCAGCGTTCTGAAAGCGTGGCAGCAGCGGCAGAAGAGATGAGTGCCAACATGGGCAGCGTGGCAGCGGCCACCGAAGAGGCCGCCGCCAACGTCAACATGATGACGGCAGCCACTGAAGAAATCGGCAGCACGGTGGGTGAGATCCGCACCTCCACGGCCAAGGCCAGGGACATCACCGATCAGGCAGTCAAAGAAGCCGTTGATATCTCGCACAAGGTTGACGAACTTGGTATTTCGGCCCAGGACATCGGCAAGGTCACGGAAACCATCACCGAGATATCCTCCCAGACCAACCTGCTGGCCCTGAATGCCACCATTGAAGCTGCCCGGGCCGGTGAGGCAGGCAAGGGATTTGCCGTGGTCGCCAATGAGATCAAGGACCTTGCCAGGCAGACGGCCGAGGCCACCGGTGAAATAAAACAGCGGATCGATGGTATTCAAAACTCGACCAGTGTCACGGTCGGCGGCATCAGGACCATTACTGAAATCATCAATGAGATTGATGCGATTGTCTCCAATATCGCCACCGCCCTGGATGCGCAGGCCGGAACCATGACCGAGCTGACCAGCAATATCCAGCAGGCGGGCCAGGGGATCGGCGAGGTTGCCGAAAATGTGGCCCAGAGTTCAACCGTCTCCCAGGAAATCGCCTCGGATATTTCCCAGGTAAGCCATGCCGCCGGAGAAATTACCGACGGCACCGGTCAGGTCAAGGAAAAGGCCGATGAGTTGAAAAATTATGCGGCAAACCTGCGCACCCTGATCGAAAAGTTTAAACTCGAGTAAGAAGGCTTTTCAGTGGACTATTGCCTAAATTGAACGATTTTCATTTCGCCCCAAGCTGTAGGTTTTGTGCTGTTTCATTGTAGTTAAGCCTACATGGGACAGCGCAAAGCCTGCAGATTGGGAATGAAATGGAAATCCCGGAGGGTTTCACACCATCTGCAACATTTTATAAAGAAATCACTTATAATCATTTATCTTTTTTTATTTGCAGATGGGGTGAAACGCTCAATTTAGGTATTGCTCAGTTTCCGTCACCTAACCCGGAAAAACATGGAGAAAGATGGACAGCGACCACATTCTTGTCGTTGAAGACAACGAAACCAATCGGGTTTTTCTGAACCTCATGCTGGAGGATGAGTACCGGGTCAGCCTGGCGGAAAACGGGGAACAGGCACTGCGGATGGCCCGGACGGAGCCGCAGCCGCAAATGATCCTCCTGGATATCGTCATGCCGGGCATGGACGGGTACGAGGTGTGCAGACGACTCAAGGCCGATCCCGCAACCAGGGACATTCTCATCATCTTTTTCACCTCCCTCCTGGAAGAAGGAGGCGAATACAAGGGATTAAGCATGGGCGCAGTTGACTATATCGCCAAACCGATACAGCCGCAACTGCTGAGAATACGCATCAAACAGCACCTGGAACTGCTGCATGCCAGGGAAAATCTCAAAAATGCCCTTGACCAGGAGCACCGGGCCAACCAGGCGAAATCGGAATTTCTCGCCAACATGTCCCATGAAATGCGCACGCCCATGCATGCCATTTTAAGTTATGCCAATTTCGGCCTTAAACGTATCGACAAAGTGCCTCGGGAAAAACTGCATCAATACTTTCAGGAGATAAAAGACAGCGGCGACCGGCTTATTCTACTGCTCAATGATCTGCTCGACCTGGCCAAACTGGATGCGGGCAGCATGCGCTATTCCATGGCCAGGGGAGATATTACTGCCGTTGCCGGCCGTGTTGCCGGGGAATTTACGGCCGCGGCCGAAGAACATGGTATCTGCCTTGAGTTAATCGTTCCGGACAAACCGGTTGTCGGCTGGTTTGACGAGGCCAGGATCGGCCAGGTCATAGGCAACCTGCTCTCCAACGGCCTTAAATTCAGCAAGCCGGGGAAAAAAATATCCATCCGCGTCGAGCA
>Ga0256833_1001445_pt1 | contig 17540 bp, 23 predicted proteins | sample 356284metaG_FD_190535 | JGI IMG/M metagenome (GOLD analysis project Ga0256833, IMG submission 190535) | Hydrothermal vent microbial communities from Mid Atlantic Ridge, Atlantic Ocean - 356-284 | ecosystem: Environmental > Aquatic > Marine > Hydrothermal vents | place: Atlantic Ocean: Mid... | reverse complement strand
TCTAAAAATGTAGTAAATTCATCTTTTTGGGCTTTAACCAAGCCATACCTATTTGCAAACTCTTCTATATCATATATAGCTTCAGCTCTACCCTCTTTTAATAGAGTATTTGTTCCTAAACTCTCACTTGCTCTATGCGCTAAAACGAATATTGGTTTACTCATTTTAAGTGCATACTCAACACTTCTTAAACTTCCACTATTTAGGTCTGCTTCTGTTACAATTAAAGAGTCTCCAAGTGCAACAACAAGCTCATTTCTGCTAACAAAACTCCATTTTGTTGCCCTAAATCCCTCTTTAAAAAAACTTAGAGTCAAGCCATTTTTTTCTATCTCTTCTATCAAGCTTTTATTTACAGCTGGGTATTTAATGTCTAATCCATTTGCCATAACTGCTATAGTATTTTTAGCACCAGCACCCTTATGAGCCAAAGCATCAACACCCATAGCTGCTCCACTAGCAACCACAACACCTCTAGCAGCTAATGCTCTTGCCAATTTAAATGTCCAATCTTTTGTATAGCTAGATGGGCGTCTAGTTCCAACAATAGATACAATTTTCCTATCTAAAAGAGATAAATCACCTATATAAAAAAGCTCTTTAGGAGCTTTTTTCATTAATTTTAGTGCTTTTATCTCTTTGTTTACTATATTAATCATTATAATTCATCAATATATACTACGCTTACTTGCTTTAGATACTTTTTAGCAAGTTTTAGCGCTTTAAAAGTTTGTGGGTGTGGATGCCCAATAATTATAGCTGAGCCATTTTGTTTAGCAATAGAGATACCTCTTTTAATCTCTTTTAAAATTGAATTCACATTTAATCTGTTATCGATAAAGTGGCTATTATGATAGTATCTTCTGTTAAATTCTTTTGATATTTTTTTAAATTTACTATTTTGTGTTGTTCGGCTATCTACAAAAGTAATACCTCTTTTCATTAACTCTTTATATAGTATTTTAGACTTATTATAGTTTTTACTAAAGGTGCTTCCTGTGTGATTGTTTATAAATTTAACAGTAGGAAAAAGTCGCTTAATTTCAGCCACTCTATTTGCTATTTTTTTAGAGCTATCAGATACAAATAGAGTATTCTCAAACCTATTCATAGCCCTACTCCCCGACTGTAAAGGCAGATGAACCATATAGTGTTTTAAGCCAATTGCTAATTTTTGGCTATTCTCATTCATTTTACTTGGAGGAAAAATAGATGGTGTAACCTTAAATGGTAAGGCTCTAATTTGATTTAACTGGTATTTGTGTGATATATCATCTATAATAATTGTTAATTTTGCTCTTTTTTTGCTAATTATCTCTTTGGAACTATTGTGGTTAATGCTTTTTAATGCACCCTTTTTAATTATTTTTTTATCTTTTATGGCTTTGTGTTTTCGATGTTTTGTAGCTGATTTTTTTCTATTAATTGTAACTTTTTTTCTTTTTACTGCTAATTTTTTAACTCTTTTCTTGTAAACTTTTTTACTCTTTATTGCTACTTTTGCTCTGTTATTTCCACTATCAAATATATCTACAATCTCATAATTACCTGCAAAAATATTGATTGTCAATAGAGTTATTAATATTAATTTCAAATATCACCTTTTTTTAGTATAATTTTACTAAAAGGAAGTTAATGCAAGATAAAATTGAGCTATTAAATGAAATTAAAGAGTTGTGGAGTAGTCAAAATATTGAAGAGTTTGATATCGCACCACAATTGTTGGAGTATTTAGAGTTAGAAGATTTACAAAAATTAAAAGCTAAAATCTTGGAGTCACTAAAGAGTTTAACGCAAGAGCAAAAAGATTGGTTGTTTGAATTTAGAAAGTATTAACCAAAGTTAGACGGAGTATTGTAGCTTTTGATTTGAAGGAATTTGAGTGTCCAAATAGAGTAAAAATTTACTTAACCCAAATTATTCAAAAAATTGCCAAACTAACAATATTTATTGAACCGTGGGCATTTAGAAAAAATCCTTATGCAATTTCAAGAGATATTAAACATACGAAAATTAAGTAAAGATATAACTTATAGTCCTGATTTATATTTTTCTAAAAAATCTTCACTATCCCAAGATTCAATATCTAAATCTTTAGCAACCTCAGCCATAATTCCCGTTCCTTTTGTAGAGATTAAATTTTTCTCTTTATCATAAACTTTAGCACTACAGACTCCGCAGCTTGGACTTCTATCTTTACCAATAAAAAGTTTTATATCTGGATTGTTATCAAAAAAAGCTTTTGCATACTCTTTTATAGGTGGAGTTAAATCTGCACTTGTTAAATTAGATATAACTCTCTTTTTATCTCCATAATCTACAATATCCATAGTTGGTCTAGGTGTTCCATAGCAAAAATCTTCTGGGCAAAATGGAATTAACTCAGCCCCCTCTAGTAAACCTAAAAGTTTTGGGTCGTAATTCTCTTTGCCGTCATATCTGCATCTATTACCAACCAAACAGGCACTTATAGCAACTTTTTTCATTAAAATATAACCACAGATTTTATCTCTGTAAACTCTTCTAATGCAAATTTTGGTCCCTCTTTTCCTATACCTGATTGTTTTACTCCTCCATATGGCTGAATATCAAATCTAACTGTTGGGATATCATTAATTACAACACCACCTGCATCTGCATCATCTATAAATGATTTTGTATTTTTAAGAGAGTTTGTAAATATACTATATTGCAATCCATATGGAGAGTTATTTATCTTTTTAATTGCCTCTTCGTAAGAGCTTACTTTTACTAAAGATACTATTGGAGCAAATACCTCTTCACAAATTATTTTCATATCATCAGTTACATCTGTCATAACTGTTGGAGGGAAAATTCCATCTACCTCTTTTCCTCCATAAAGAGCTTTTGCACCCTCATCTATAGCACTTGCTACCCATCTTGCAGCTCTTAGTTTTGCATCTTCGTTTATTAGTGGTCCCATAAAGGTATCTTCTTCGTATGGAGAACCAATTTTCAACTCTTTAGCTTCATCTGCCAAAGCAGTAGCAAATTCATCATAAATATTTTCGTGAATATATATTCTTTGTAAGCTTATACAAACTTGTCCACTATTATAAAAAGAGCCAAAAGCACACTTTTTAGCTGCATCTTTAATATCTGCACTCTCATCTATAAATGTTGCGGCATTTCCACCAAGCTCTAGTGCTACCTTTTTAATACCAGCATTTTGCATAATAATTTTGCCAACCATTGCAGAGCCAGTAAAGCTAATAACTCTAGGAATTTGGTTTTTAACAAGCTCTGCACCAACTTCAGCATCCCCATAAACCACACTCAGTGCATTTGGCACGGCATACTCACTCTCTATAAAGAGTTTTGCTAATAAGTAGGCTGTCATTGGAGCTTCTGGTGTTGGCTTTAAAACTACTGCATTACCAGCTCCAAGAGCAGGAGCAATTTTATGAGCTACTAAATTTAGAGGAAAATTAAAAGGTGTTATTGCAGTAACCACGCCAACTGGAACTCTTTTATAGTATGCTATAGAGTCTCTACCACTTTGTGTTGCATCTGTTGGAATTGTCTCGCCATTTAAATTTATAAGCTCTTTAGCTGTTAGCTCTATAGTTTCGGCGCATCTTAATACCTCTATTTTAGCAAAAGATAGAGGTTTTGCAACTTCATCTACAATAATCTTTGCAAACTCATCACTATTTTCTCTTAATTTAGAAGCAACATCTTCTAGCCATGCCACTCTTTTATGTAGTGGAGTTTTTTTGGCTACTTTAGATGCCTCTTGTGCAACTTCTAATGCTTTTTTTGCATCATTTTCATCGCATTTAGGATATCTTGATACCACTTTTTTACTATATGGATTTTTAATATCTATCAATTCATCTCTATCTTCTACACTAGAGCCAAAATAAACTTTTGCAATATTTGGGCTATCATCTACCTTGCTAAAAATATCAAACACTACTTATCCTTTGTAGAGCAACTCCTACTATCGCAGTGGCTCTTTTTTAATATAAACTTATAGACAAAGTCTTTTATAATTAATATTATACACCAAATCCATAAAATATCCATTATATAATTTCGTTTATATTCAAGAGCCAAATAAAGTGTAGGAACACCTATTGCAATAATCCATTTAACATAGTAAAAAAATAGTATTCCTGCACCATAAAGGTCTTTTAGAACTGCTTTTATTGCATTCATCAGAGTGAACCTAGAGCCGCTTTTACATTATCTTCTGCCATAGATATATTCCACTCTGGCTCCCATACCACATTAACCTCTACCTCTTTTATTTCATCAATTTTTTTTGGAGCATCCTCTACCCACTGTGTTATCATTTGATGTAGAGGACATGCTTTTGTAGATAGTGTCATAGTGATTTTTACATTACAATCATCATCTATATCTACACCATAAATCAATCCCATCTCTACAAGATTAAACCCAACTTCTGGGTCAATAATTTTTCTTAATTCGTCATATATTTGCTCTTTTGTTACACTACACATCTTTTACATCCTCTGGTTTAAAGTTTAAAATATATATTACGGTAATTACCATAAAAATAGCACCAAAACTAAGTAGAGATACTCCACCTTTAAATAGAGAATCACTACTAATAAGTAAGCCAAAAGCAGCTGCAACTAAGCCCGATAGACTTAACCAAAATGAAAAATTAACATCTCTATCTGGTAACATTTCGTGAAGCATTGGCACTTTTTGCTTACCAACTAATGAGCTAAAACGCTCAAACCAAACTAAAAATGGTATTATTTTAATTAAGTGACCATTAATTACAAAAGCTATAAAGCCTATTGCAAAGAGCCAAACACCACTCTTTAAAAAGGCATCATTTCCACTAAATAGCCATATAAGTAAAAATGCAGTAGATACAATAAGAGATATAAAGGCAACATATATATGTTTATACCAAATATCGTGGTTTTTTCTACCTCGTGTTTTGTAAAGAATTAACAACTGTTTAAAATAGTATCCAATACCAATGGCTATAGAGATTAGAGCAAAATTAGACACAAAGTCTAAGCCAACTAATTTTAAGATAGAAAAAGTTATAACTGAGTATGTTAATATCTTAAAGGCTAAGTTAATATATCTATCATCAAAGCCATGCGATAGCCCAAACATTGGCAAAAGTATAATACTAAGCCCTATTACAGTTATTGTAACATAGCCAATTAAAACTAAAATTATATGAATTGGTAAAAACTTTCCTAAATTTACCCCTATGCCATTTGCAATAGCCAAAGCCATTAAAAAGCCTATTGCAATAGCTACTGTTAAAAAGCTATTTCCTACTTTTATACACTTTACAGTAAGAGTATTTGAAGTTGTTGCCTTTAGTGTCATTAAGGTTTCGTATAAAAAAACAACCATAGATACCAAAACTAAAAGTCCACCATATGGCAGTAAAAATGGCATAAACCAAAAGCCAATAACCATTAATATTGTGCCTATACTTAATGTTGGAAAGATTACATAATATAAATCTACACTAAAGTGTCCTACCTCTAATGCAACAGGTATTAGTTGAGCCATTGCACCAAAAATAGTTACCATTACAAAGCCAAGTAGAAATAGATGTGCCCATCCTACTACAGTTAAATCTTCTATACTACCACTACTATTGATAAATAGAAGTGCTAATATAGATATTAAATAGACGATAGAGCCAAATTTAAAGAATGGCTCTATCATCTTAAATGGTGGTGCAAAATCTTTAGAGATATTAAACATTTAATTAACCACTACAACTTGCATCATCTAAATTAGCTTTGTTGCTCTCTCCCTCTTTATATGTAAATTCAAGAGCAACTCTACCATCTTCTAAAGCCCTATCATTAATATTATAGTTTTCTCCAATTTTATCCAAAAGCCCCATTGGTTTTTTATGATTTATCATTACAAGTTTTTTGTTTGGTGCATCAATTAGCTTTAAACCTGCCATCGCATTTACCATAGGCTCAGGTGGACCACATCTACTTGTATCAAACTCATAAATCTCAAAATCTCCATCTTTATATTTATAAAAATCAACTGTTGCTCCTGCAACTTCAACTTTTTCTTTTAAATCCGACATATTAACTCCTATTTAATTTTTAACCTGAGTTCGACACAATACCATAGTCACAATTTTACGAGGTTTTTCATAGGCAATGTCACATTTTTGCAGGACTAACTGGTTAATTCAAAAAAATGTGTCAAAGCATATGGGAAACCTCGTAAAACCCAAAGGGAAGCCTAAAAATAGGCAATCTTTCCTAAATAAAATTTTTGAATTAGCTACGGCTAGTCCTACAAATTTAATTTTGAAAACCTTACCTATTTTTAGACTTTTGTGGCTATGGTATTGTGTCGAACTCAGGTTTTTATGTATTGTAGCATAAAGTTGAAAATAAAAGTTGATTAAAATCAATTTTTATATAATTTTTAAAAATAATTATTATAATTATATATTATAGGGTGTAAATAGAAATTATTATCTATTACAAAAAATCATATCTTTATCTAAGGGGTGCCAAAACTTTTAGCAACACCCTAAATTCATGCTCGAATACTATAATAAACCATATAAAATAATCTAAACTTACTTTTTAACTTTTGGTATCTTTACTATTAATTTATCGCCATCTTGTTTATAATCAATTTTTGTATCTGCATCTTGTGGGAGAGTGAAGATTTGAGTCATACTGCTATTAGATTGTGTTTTGATAAAGCCATTTGTGCTATTGTTCTCTACTCTATTTTCACTTTTAACTGCAATATACAAGAGTCTATCTTTTACCTTTACACTACTTTTAACTTTACCTTTACCCAGATTAATTACTACCTCGTAGTGGTCTCCTTTATCTTTTATTCCAGAGCTCATAATTGCATCTGTTTTTGCTATAGTAAAAATATTAGATTTAGCCATTTTATCAAAAATAGCATCCATATCTTTTTGCATTTTCTCTATCTCTGCAAATGGATCATCATTTAAATTAATTGGATTTTGGGCATTTAATAATGCTCCTAATACAGATAGTGTAATTAGAAATTTTTTCATAATTCAACTCCTTTAATTAATTTTATTACAAAATTTTAACTCATAAAGATATTTTTATTTGCAACTTATGTTGCAATACACAGTAAATATACAAATTTTATATATAATAAAAAGAAAAAAGGATTTTGTTTGAAAAAGTTTTTTTTACTATTTTTATTTACATACTCTTTAATGGCAAGTTTTAAAGAGATTGATGCTGATACACTACTTAAAATGCAAAAGAGTGGGGTTGTGGTAATTGATATTAGAACGCCTCAAGAGTGGAACAATAGAGGTATAATAAAGGGTGCAAAAAAGATAATGTTTTTTACACCAAATGGTGGGGCTGATGTTCCTAACTTTATGTTTAAGTTGGGTAACTTAATTAAAGATAAATCTAAACCATTTATAATATATTGTGCTCATGCAAATAGAACAAAAAAGTTGGGAGAGTGGCTAACTAAAAATTTAGGATTTAAAAATGTATATGAATTAAAGGGTGGCATAGAGTATGGCTGGATTAACAAAGGGTATAAAACAGTAAAATAGAGAATTAGGGGAAATACCCTAATTTAGGGCTTCTCTCATAATTTTTTCAACCTCTTTTAAATCATATTTATGCTCTGTAAAGTAATCAAATGCTAAAACACCTTGCTGAATTAACATCTCTTTTCCATCAAAATTAGGAAGATTATACTCTTTGGCTAGTTTTAAAAAAGGGGTCTCTTTTCCATATATAATGTCAATTGCAGCTTTTGTAGTTGATAGAGTCTTATCTAATATATCTTTAGGTGCTGGTAAATTATTATCACTTAAACCAGCACTTGTCATATTTACTATTAAGTCATACTCTTTTGGTTCAAACTCTTCCCAACTATAACACTCAAAACCACTCTTTATAAATTGTTGTAATCTCTCTTTACTCCTATTTAGAATAGTTACACTATAGCCACTCTCTTTTAAGATATCAGAAGTCGAAGATACAGTTCCACCAGCTCCTAATATCAAAATAGTTTTAATGTTTTCAAACTTCTCGATAGATTTTAAAAAACCTGGTGCATCTGTATTATATCCATAGAGTTTATTATCTTTTAAAACCAAAGTATTAACAGCACCAACTTTTTTTGCAAATGGGTCTAAGATATCACTAACTTCATATGCTCTCTCTTTATGAGGAACCGTAATGTTTGCTCCTGTTAAATCCTCTTTTAAAAATGTATCTTTTAGTTTTACTCCATCCTCTAAGAGTATCTGCTTATAGATACCATCAAAACCCAACTCTATAAATGCGCAATTGTGCATTTTAGGTGATAGAGAGTGCTCGACTGGATTACCAAATATAGCAAACTTCTTTGGCATTAATCTATCTCCTTTAAAAGCAGTAGATTATCTACCTGCTTTAAATTTTCCATATCTTTTAGAGTTTTAATTAGTGCCATAAGTTTATTTCTTACCTCTAACTCTTCCAATTCTGGCTTAGAGTCTGCTACAATACCTGCTCCTGCGTGTAGAACTATCTCTTTATTATTAATTAAAGCTGTTCTAATTGTAATTGCCGAATCCATATCTCCTGTAAATGAGAAGTAGCCTACACTTCCACTGTAGAAGCCTCTTTTTATATTTTCAAATTTAGCAATAAGCTCCATGGCCTTAATTTTTGGAGCACCTGTCATTGTTCCTGCTGTAAATGTTGCACCAAAGAGGTCAAACATATCTTTATCATCATCAATTGTTGCAACAACATCTGAAACTATATGCATTACATGTGAGTATCTTTCAACTCTCATCATATGAGGAACTTTAACAGTCCCTACCTTTGCTACTCTACCTACATCGTTTCTACCTAAATCTATTAACATAAGATGCTCTGCACACTCTTTAGGGTCATTTAGTAGCTCTTGCTCTAATTCATAATCTATCTGAGGAGTAGCTCCTCTTTTTCTTGTTCCTGCTAATGGACGAAGTAAAATTTCTCCATCGGTTAATCTAACCATAACTTCTGGAGAGGAGCCACATATGCTAAACTCTTCAAAATCTAATAAAAACATATATGGAGAAGGGTTTATAGAGCGTAGCACCCTATAGAAGCTAAGTGGGTCAATAGAACCTTTTTGCGTATATCTGTTAGATGGTAGCATTTGAAAAACATCACCGGCTCGAATATGCTCTTTTGCTTCATCTACAATTTGCATATATTGCTCTTTAGATATTGCAAACTCACCCTCACCATTTAACTTTACTGGCTTAATTGGCTCTGGTGTATGAGAAGAGGATATAATATCTACTACCTGCTCTACTATATCTTTATTGCTATCATCTATATCAATAATTGTTATCTCTGAACTTTTATGAGAGTAGCCAACAATTACCTTTGGTCTAATTAAATCTAAGTCGGGAGTATTTAGAGTATCTTCTAAATTATCCATTACTTCTTTTAGCGATGGTTCAAAAACTTTTACTAAATCGTAAGATAAAAAGCCTATAAAACCATCTACAAATTTAAAACCAACTCTACTAGCATAGTTTTTATAAAGATTTTCATCTACACTATCATAATACTCTTTTAAAAAATCAAAAGGGGTTATCTCTAACTCTTGAGTATTGTTATTTGTATCTGTAAATATAGTTTTATTATCTATATACTGAAGCCTCTCTTTAGCTCCTATTGCAATAAAACTAAAATTTCCATCTTCGGTTGTAACAACACTCTCGAAAAGCATTGTTATCTCTTTTGGAAATCTTTTTCTAACTTCAGAATATAGAGATACAGCACTTAATTGATCAAATAAAAAACTCTTAATCATAAAAAACTACTTAATAAATGCTTGAGGATTAATTTGTCCTCTTACTTTTCCTAAATATCTTGATGCCTCTTGTCTGCTTTCAAAAGGTCCTACAAATACTCTTCTATATCCATTTTGACTCTTAATTCTGTATTTAAATCCAGCTCTTCTTATTTTTTTAATAAAACTATCTGCTGGTCCTTTTGTAAATGAGCCAACTTGAATATATACAGTTCCTCTTCCACCTATTGTGTTGCTATGTTTTTTAGCTTTTGCAGTGTGTGTAGGTTTAGGTTTTTTATCTTCTCTTTTCTTTGTAGTGTGCTTAGGTTTTGTTGGTCTCTCTTCAACAACTACATTCATTGGTGCATCATTATTACTATTACCTTTAGCTACTGGTGCTACACCTAATGAGTTCTCATCTTTTGCAATTTTTGTGCTATCGCCTACTGGTGAATTGTTTGCTTTTTCAAATTGGTCATTGCCATTTTTATTATTCTCATTTACACTTACAGTATCTACATTAGATGGCATAGAGTTTGTATTATCAATAGGAGCCAAGTCTGGATCGTTATTAATAGGTGCTAAATCTGCATTAGCACTATTGCTATTTACACTATCATTAATATTTTTATTGACATCAGTTGCTACCTCTACTTTATTGTCTTCATTGCCTTTAACACTCTTATCTGAATCACTAAATACCATCTTTGCCAATATTGCACCAACAATAATTAGTAATATAACAAGAGCTAAAAGAGCTAAAAGTCCTTTAGACTTTGCCTTCTCTGGTTCAGGGTCGGTTAAGATTAAGTCATCTAGTGTGTTGTCGTTACTCATAATATACTCCAATTTTAGTATTTCAACACCTATTATACCAAAAAAAATTAAATTATAATATTAAGCAATATTAAAAATGAGATATTTTTTGATAATTTAGATAATTAAACTTTTATCAGCTCTCTAGGAAGTGTTAATAGATTTCCAATTTTTGGGCGTGAACTATCGGGTAGAACTCTCCAATCTTCCATTAATCTATCATATAATTTTTTTTTGATTTTTTTTTCTAAATTTACAAAAAAGTCCGTATTGTTGTCAAAAAGAGTAGAAAATATAGTAATTTTGCTACTGTCACTATTGGTAATAAATATATTTTTTATACCCTCTTCATTTAAAAAATACTTTAGTAGAGCTACAAATGCCTCTTTTCTATCTCCATAATATTCAAACACCATTGATTTATAACTATCTAGAGATATTGCTAATGTTATTTTGTTTTTAAGATGTTCTTGAAGTAACTCTTTAGTTATACTATCATCAAAATATTTAAACTTAGAGTAGATTGTATGCCCATCTTTATTATTAAAAGAGGATATATTTTTTTGTTTAATATAGTAACCATTAGAGTTATCTACAATTAATTGTAATAACTCTTCTATACTATTAATAGATTGGCTTGTCATATATTATAAAATTTGATGCCAACTCTTTAACTTCATCTTTTATTTTTGCCTGAAGCTCAGTGTTATTGATGTCATCTAAGATATCAGAAATCCAGTTTGCAATTTTTTCAAACTCAGCTACACCCATACCTCTGCTTGTAAGTGCAGGTGAGCCAATTCTGATACCACTAGTTACAAATGGGCTTCTTGTTTCGCCAGGAACTGTGTTTTTGTTTACTGTAATACCTGCATTCCCAAGAGCTGCGTCTGCATCTTTACCACTAAACTCTTTGTTTAAGAAACTAACCAACACAAGGTGATTATCTGTTCCTCCACTCACTACATCATATCCACGAGAAACTAAAACTTCAGCTAACTTTGCAGCATTTGCCTTAACTTGCTTTGCATACTCTTTCCACTCTGGAGATAGATTGTGTTTAAATCCAACTGCTTTAGCTGCTATTACATGCACAAGTGGACCACCTTGAAGACCTGGGAAGATTGCAGAGTTTATCTTTTTAGCTATATCTTCATCATTTGTCATAATAGCCCCACCTCTTGGACCTGCAAGAGTTTTATGAGTTGTAGTTGTTACAACATCTGCATATGGAAATGGACTCATATGCTCATTAGCAACAACAAGCCCAGCAATGTGTGCAACATCTGCAAACAAAATAGCCCCAACTTCATCTGCTATCTCTCTAAATTTTTTAAAATCAATCTCTCTTGCATATGCACTTGCACCACAAACTATAATTTTTGGTTGAACTATCTTTGCAATCTCCATAACTTTATCGTAGTTAATTCTACCATCAAGCTCAACACCATAAGTAAAACTTTGATAATTCTTTCCAGAGAAGCTAGGCTTTGAACCATGAGTCAAATGCCCACCATGACTTAAATCCATACCCAAAATCTTATCATAAGGCTTTAGAAGTGCTGCATATACTGCTCCATTTGCCTGAGAACCAGAGTGTGGCTGAACATTTGCAAATTTACAATCAAAAAGCTCACATAATCTATCTATTGCTAACTGCTCTACCTTATCTGCATATTCACAACCACCATAGTATCTCTTATTTGGATAACCTTCTGCATATTTATTTGTAAATACACTACCCATAGCTTCCATAACAGCTGGTTGAGTAAAATTCTCACTAGCAATCATCTCTAGGTGATTATTTTGTCTAGTTAATTCACTCTCTATTGCATCAAATATCTCAGGGTCAAACTTCTCTATCTCATAACTCATAACATTCCTTAGAATAAAATAATACGAATTTATACCTTATTTTTAATAAAAATATTATGAAATTAAATTAAACTATTTAAAAATAATTTTAATTTTACCCTCTTTTACAATAAAGCCCTTCATTGCTCTTAACTCTTTTTTAGATTTATGTAATATTAAATCATAAAGTTTTAAAACTATTGTATCTGATATAAATTTTTTCTGTTTTGGATTTATATACTCAACTAAAGACTCTTTTAAAAATTTAACTTGGGGCTCTGAAATATTATCTAATTTAAACTCTTTTGTTTTAAGATCATAAGTTAGAGAACTTTTTACTCTTGCAATCGATGGTAACCCTTCTGGAATTTCAAAACTTGTAAAGATGAACTCAATCTCTGTAATCAATGATTTTCCATCTTTTCCTGCAAAAGTAGTAGCAGATACTATTTTTATCTTATTCTTACCAACTTTTTGAATTAAAGGCATCTGCTTTGCTAAATTAGTATTTATATTTTTAAGTGAGAGATAACCCTCTTTTATCTCAATAGTTTCTCTTTTGGCAAAAGGGTTATTGATAGATGCACAGCTTGTTAAAAAAGTTATACTCAATAGAATAGGTAAATAGACTCTCTTCATAATATCGACACCTTTTATATTTTTTGATATTATAACAAAAAAAATGTCTATTTATCTAATATTTAACTTTTTATTATCTAAAAAGTATAATTTTTGGGTTTTTTTAGCTATTTCTTCATCGTGTGTAACCAAAAAAAGTGCTGCATCATTATCTTTTATATATATATTCAGAGCATCCATTACAATATTTGCTGTATCTTTATCTAAATTTCCTGTTGGTTCATCTGCAAATATAATTTTAGGTTTTTTGCTTAAAACTCTAGCAATAGAGACTCTTTGTTGCTGTCCACCAGATAGATCACCTACTCTTTTGTCTATTACACTCTCTATCTCTAATATTTCAAATATATCTCTATCTATAGAGGTTTTAGAGAGTAAAGTTGCAGACTCTACATTCTCTAAAGCTGTCATTCCCTTAAAAAGGTAGTGAGATTGAAATATAATTCCAATACTACTTCTGCGTATAGTATCTATTTGCTCTTTTTTAAGAGTATATATATCATTATCTAATATCTTAACACTACCACTATCTGGCTTAAGAAGTGTAGATAGTATATGTAAAAGTGTAGATTTGCCCGTTCCGCTTCTACCCATTACAGATACACTCTGTTGAGAATATAGCGATAGAGATAAATTATCAAATAGTTGATAGTCATAACTTTTTGATATACTATCTGCCATAAGAAGTGGTCTATTTTCAATTACAATTTCCATAAATATCCTTAAACTTTTAAGATAGTGCTACATATACAATATATGGATAAGTTATTGGACCAATTAGCCACATCCAGTATGGTGCTTTTGCTTCAATAATTGGGCTAATTTCATTTAGATAATTAATATCCTTTTTAATAAATACTCTTTTTATTAATTCCATCTTTGTAAATATATCTATAGATTTGAGTATAACTGCAAAGATAATAGCTAAATCAAATACACCATAGTTTATAGATATAAAGAGTAACCATATATACCCTAAATTAGAGGCAAAAAATAGAAAAGGACTCTTATCGTAATATCCATATAGTTTATACAACGAACCCTTTAGTGTGCTATTATACTGAAGCATTATCTCTATAATTTCAATTAAAATTGTAACTATTACTATCTGTTGTATATTCATTAAAACTCTTTAATTAACTCTTTAAATACCCTATATAAAGATTCAACCTCTTCTATAGAGGTTCTCTCGTTTGGAGCGTGTATTGTATCGTTAATTACCCCAAACTCTACTGTTTCAACTCCATACTCTCCAAAAAATCTTGCATCACTTGTTCCACCAGCAGTTGATAGCTTTGTATCTACGCTTGTAGTATCTTTAATTGATTTTACCAAAAGTTTTACTATTTTGCTATCTGGATTGGTCATAAATGGTTTAGCTGATGGCTTAAAGTCAAATTCATAATCTAAATCTTTAAAGTTATTTCTTACAAACTCTTCAATATTATCTGGAGTTGTAGCTGTTGAATTTCGGACATTAAACATCAATTTAACCATACCAGGAGTTACATTTGTAACTTCCATTCCACCACGAATATCTGTAATTACAAATTGACTTGGTTCAAAAAACTCATCTCCACTATCTAAATTTTTACCTGCAATATTTGGTAAAATTGGAGCAAGTAGATTAACAGGGTTAATAGCCTTTTTGGGATAAGCAGCGTGACCTTGTTTACCCAAAATTCTAATTACTCCATTGTTTGAGCCTCTTCTTCCTATCTTAATTGCATCACCAAATATATCCTCACAAGTTGGCTCTGCAACTACAGCATAGTCAGGAAGCAGGTTTCTACTTTTAAGCTCTTTTAAGAGAATTTGAGTTCCATATGTTGCATCTCCCTCTTCATCAGAAGTTAGCAGTATAGACAATCTACCATTAAAATCTTTTGTCTCATTAACTGCTTTAAGAAAAGATGCCACACCACTCTTCATATCTTGAGTGCCTCTTGCATATATCTTTCCATCTTCAATTTTAGGAACAAAAGGGTCGCTACTCCAACCGACTCCAGGCGGAACAACATCTACATGACCTCCAAAGCACAAATGCTCTCCATCTTTAAACTTTTTAGTTAAAAATAGGTTTTTAACTCCGCACTTATCTACCCTTATTGCTTCAAAATCATTTAAATAATCTGCAATAAAATCCATTAAGCCATCATCATCTGGAGTAATAGATTTAGCACTAAGCAATTTTATAAATAGGTCTATAATATCATAATCTTTCAATTTTTTTCCTATTTACCATTCTCTTTTTTATACTCTTGAACATATTCAGGTGTGCAAAATATTCCACAATGGCACTTACCCTCTTGCGGTATCTCTTTTTCTATTGCTGGTTTACAAGGACATATTCTATCATCAGCACTTTTGGGCTTTCCATCTTCTTCTATTACCATAAAACAAGGGCAAAACCTTTTACCATATAGCATTTTATTTCTTGCCAAACCCATTGTAACACCCTCTACAACATCAAACTCAGGATGATATACCCAACCAAAATTTTTATTTACTTTATCTGTAAATTTTTTTGTTTTTTCAAACTCTTCTAAAAACTCTTCTGAGCTCATATCTATCTGTTTCATCTTCAATAACCTTTTTTTTACACAATTATATCATATTAAATAAAGTTTTAAAGCAATTTTCAATATAATTTGTAAAAGTTTAAAAAAAGGTGTAAATAAGTGAAAATAGATAGTAAATTATTAGATAAATTGGAGAACCTTTCAAATTTAAAAGTTTCTGAAAATAAGAGAGAAGAGGTAATTTCACAGTTATCAGAGATAGTAGAATATGTTGATAGCTTAAGCGAATTAGATACCTCTAATATAGACAGCTTCTTTTCAACTCTAGATGGTGGAACTCCACTAAGAGTTGATACTCCAGAGTGTAATAGAGAGATTAATCAATCTATTATTAAAAATGCACCAATGAGTGAAGATAATTTCTTCATTGTTCCAGCAATAATAGAATAAAGGAAAAATTATGTCAGAATTGAAAATAGCACCCTTAATAAAAGCGCTTTTAGATACAAAAGCATCAGATCTTCATATAAATACAGGTGACCACCCATCCCTAAGGATAGATGGCTCTTTAAAAAAGTTAAATTATCCAAAATTAATTAAGAGTGAAACAGAAGAGCTGGTTTACCCTATGTTAAATGACAGACAGATAAAAAAGTTAAATGAAAAAGGTGAAGTTGATGGTATGTTTGCCTTTAATGAAGAGGCTAGGTTTCGTTTTAATGTTTATAAAACAATGGGCAGTCTATCAGCAGCATTAAGGATTATTCCAACAAAAACCCCTACGCTAGAGGAGTTAAATGCACCTGATTTGTTTGCGGAATTAACAAAGTTGCATCGTGGATTGGTTTTAGTTACTGGACCAACTGGTTCTGGTAAATCTACAACCTTGGCATCTATGGTTAATGAAATTAATAGAAACTATTATAAACATATTGTAACTATTGAAGATCCTGTGGAGTTTTTACACACTCCAGTTAAATCTACAATATCACACAGAGAGGTAGAGAGTGATACCGAAAACTTTGCTTCGGGTTTAAAGTATGTTTTAAGACAAGATCCAGATGTAATATTAATTGGGGAGATGCGTGATAGCGAAACAATATCTGCAGCTCTAACAGCAGCAGAGACAGGTCACTTAGTATTTGGAACATTGCACACAAACTCTGCACCAAAGAGTATTAACCGTATTATCGATAGCTTTGATGCAGCTGAGCAGAGCCAAATTAGAGCAATGTTATCTAGCTCACTACAAGCTGTTATATCTCAGGCTCTTATACCGAGAATTGGTGGTGGAAGGGTAGCTGCATTTGAAATTATGATAAATAATGATGCAGTTGGTAACCTAATTCGTGAGGGTAAAGTTCATCAAATTTACTCTACAATGCAACTAGGTCAAGGCGAGACTGGTATGCAAACACAAACTAAAAACTTAGTAGATTTAGTAAATAAAGGTATAATTAGCATTGAAGATGCTATAACCTTTGCCTACTATCCAGATGAATTAAAAAGGCAATTAGGTTTAGAGTAAAATTTTAGGGGGTTTAAAATGGATGGTTTTGATTTTAATATGTTTGATGCAGTAGTATTAGGTTTAATAGTTTTATTATCATTAAAAGGACTTATTAGTGGTTTTACCAAAGAGCTTTTTAATGCATTATCAACAGTAGGAGCTATATTTATTGCAACCTATTACAAAGATAGCTTAACAAGTTATCTTAATGATAATATATTTCAAACTTTATCTACTCCTTTGCTAAATCTAATATCTATTTTTGTAATTTTTATCTCTATTTTTATTGTTATTAAACTTATATATAAGATAATTAATAGATTTAGTGATAGAGATTATCTCTCTGGTGCTAGTAGATTAGGAGGTATGGTAGTAAAAATGGTAACTCT
>Ga0256833_1001443_pt1 | contig 17554 bp, 14 predicted proteins | sample 356284metaG_FD_190535 | JGI IMG/M metagenome (GOLD analysis project Ga0256833, IMG submission 190535) | Hydrothermal vent microbial communities from Mid Atlantic Ridge, Atlantic Ocean - 356-284 | ecosystem: Environmental > Aquatic > Marine > Hydrothermal vents | place: Atlantic Ocean: Mid... | reverse complement strand
TATCGGTTCCGGGGGCAGGGAGCATGCCATAGCAAGAGCCCTTAAACAGGGAGGTGCCAAGATATACGCGGTGATGAAGCACAAGAACCCGGGAATTGCCAGGTTATCCGATGACTACATTATCGGGGATCATAACAGCGTATCCTTCGTAAAAAATCTTGACTGGGTTAAATTCAGGAAGGTGGATTTTGCCTTCATTGGTCCCGAGGAGCCGCTCATAAGGGGCATGGCTGACATGCTTGAAGAAAAAGGAATACCTGTGGTGGGGCCCAGAAAAGATGCCGCTGTTATTGAGGGCTCAAAGGAGTTCATGAGGGAACTGATGAAGAAGCATAATATTGAGGGTATTGTGGATTACTATGTTTTCACCTCTCCTGAGAGAGTTGAAGAGTTCCTGAGGGACTACGATAAGGAATTTGTTGTGAAGCCAGTGGGTATAACCGGTGGAAAAGGCGTATGGGTTATGGGAGACCATTTCAAAACAAAGGAAGAGGGGATTGAATATGCAAAGAGAGTTTTAGAGGAAGGAATAGGCGGAGAGAAAAAGGTAATTATTGAGGAGAAGCTAACGGGAGAGGAATTCACCCTGCAGGTTTTCACAGATGGACGCCATGTTAAGGGAATGCCACTGGTACAGGATTTCAAGAGGGCTTACGAAGGGGATAAAGGGCCTAACACAGGGGGCATGGGTTCCTACAGCATGGAGAACCACCTCCTACCCTTCATGGACGAGAATGACTATGCCCGGGCCATGAAGATTCTTGAGGATATAATTGCGGCAATGCGCAGGGAAGGGCGCATTTACCGTGGTGTTCTTTACGGGCAGTTCATGCTCACTGCGGAGGGGCCAAAGGTTATAGAGATAAATTGCCGTTTTGGAGATCCAGAGGCGATGAATGTTCTCTCCATACTGAAAGACAACCTGGTAGATATATCCTGGTCAATAATTGAAGGTAAATTAACCGAGAAGATAGAATTTGAAAACAGAGCAACTGTGGTCAAGTATGTGGTTCCAGAGGGATACGGCACAGGCAATGTTGCCAGCGGTACGGAGATAAAGGTGAACGCAAAGAAGATTGAAGAGGAAGGAGCGCTGCTCTATTACGCATCGGTTCATGAGGAGAACGGAAAAATATACACTACTACATCCCGCTCCCTTGCAGTGGTCGGAATAGGTGAAGATATTTACAGCGCTGAGGCAGTAGCGGAAAGGGCGTTGAAACATGTCACAGGTAGAATATACGCAAGGCATGACATAGCAAAGAGGGAGATGATAGAAGCAAAGATAAATAGAATGAAAGAACTGAGGGGTTGATTCCCCTTCAGTACACCTTTTCAAGATTCAGGAATGATTCATCGTGCATTATATCGTGGAATTTAGCGTAGTTTTCGTATTCCATTTTAAGCATATTGTAATGATCCTCCTCCATCTGAGAAAGATACTCAAAGATCATACGGGTTTTATCATCTGTGAACCTTTTTGCAAGTCTATGATAGAACTCAGCACTTTCCTTTTCAAATCTCATAGCCTCTTCAAGTATGTAGAGTATGCCCTTCAGAGCCCCACTTTTTTCGTAAATATCAACGGGGATTATGTCAAGATCAGCATCGTCATGAAGCTTCGGTTCTTTTCCAAATCTCTTTTTATAGAATTCCTGAAGATATTGCAAATGCTTGCTTTCTTCATTTACGAGAAAGTTGAGGGTTTCTTTTAGAAATGGGGTCTTTATTTCCTCTCTCAGTTTCCTGTACATTTCCAGGCTTTCCTTCTCGTTCTTTATTGCAGAGAGTACAACGCTCTCAACGCTTCTCACACTGATCTTCTCCATATCCATGTTAAATCACCTCCAGAAAAAATTCATTTTCAAACTATTTAACATTTTTCCCATCTATCAGGAATTGTCCAAGAGATTTTCCAATAAAGATTAAAATAGTCCTTTCACATGTGCTGAACGATGCTTAAAATTTCTGATAGTTGTGATAAAATAGGTATTTATGCAGGACTTCTTTTTGAGCCGTTATTTTTCTTGTTTCTTCTGGTTGCCGTAATTACCAATCCCTGGTTTGATTTTACCATAAACGCCCTCAGCGATCTTGGATCTAAAACCGCATGCTGCCCATGGTTATTCAACATGGGCATCATTGTAAGTAGTATGGTTAATCTCATTTTTTCTTTGAGAATTCTCCTGAAATTCAATAAACCACTTAACCTGCTTGGATACGGTATGATACTAGCATCAATATTTTTCATGGCTATAGGGATATTCACAGAAGATACAGGATTTTATGTGACGCAAACAATGAATTTCCATAACTTTTTCACTATTCTTGGATTTACATTGGGATCGCTAACCATCTTAATCTATGAGATTTACTGGAGCATCAAGAAAGAATGGAGATACATAGGCATTCCTCTCCTATTTCTCTCCATGACAATTCCCGCGATATACCTTTCCAATGCATACATCAGCCTCGCACTTTTTGAAATGGCATTTGCCATGGCTATATTAATGTGGAGCTATGCAACAGTTTATTTCTATCTAAGGCAGTGTGATTCCTATGGAGATAATGAAGATAAATCCAGATCGTGAGGCGGTTCTTTTAAAAAGAGATAACCGTTTTATTGCAACCATTAGAATTGGAACTTCAATCACACAAGCGCATGTGCATGACCCGGGCAGATTGGAAGAGTTACTTTACCCGGGAAACAGAATACTGATAAAACATGCCACCGGAAAACACAGAAAAACGGAATGGGATGTAATTGCTGCAAGGTTTGAAAATCTATGGGTATTTACAAATTCAGGATATCATCGCAGAATTGCAGAGGAAATCCTAAAAATAATTTATCCCGGCTACACTCTCAAACCAGAGGTCAAACTCGGACATAGCAGGATTGATTTCTTCGCCACAAGTAATAATGAGAAGATTGCCATTGAGGTAAAGGGATGCACTCTTGCAAGGAATGGAGTTGCACTCTTTCCAGATGCACCCACATCCAGAGGAAGAAGGCATGTGGAAGAGCTTATTCGCTTCATTAAATCTGGCGGTAAGGCAACACTTCTGATTCTGGTTTTTAGAAGTGATTCTCTCTGCTTTCTTCCAAACGGAAATACCGATCCTGAATTTGAGGATGTTTTCTGGAAAGCGGTGGATTCTGGAGTGGATATAATACCTGTGATTTTAAAATACGATCCCCCCGTTTTGAGTTACCTCGGCAAAATACCTCTTTGCAACTCCAAGTAAAAGAAAGCAAAAATTTTGATTGTTTATTAAATTGTTATTTATGCACAAATTATGATGATGCATGCATCAAAAAAATTAATATTGCATCTGAACCCTTATGTTTCTATGGGGGTGTTATATGAATGAATAAAAAAGGCATTTTAGTGCTGGTATTGATAGGAGTGCTTGTTGGAAGCGCAATAGTGATTATGTCCAGCCCGGAAAAGAGAAACGTGATTGTGAATGATGAGATAACTCAAGAGCACAGAGCCATTTTCCCAGAAGCTAACCACACAGCAATAAGAATTAATGGAGATGGGGATTTTGACGCTGCCCATGGTGTGCGTGAAGGTCTGGGAACTTCAACAGATCCATACATAATAAGTAACTGGGTAATTGACGGCTCGGGAAAAGGTGCTGGTATATACATTGGCAACGTGACGAAATATTTCACAATAGAGAATTGTGTGATATACAATGCCACAGGCGGTAACTTTGACACATACCATGAAAATGCTGGTATTGAACTATACAACATACAAACGGATGTTTATTTGTACAATAACACAGTTTATAACAACGATGGGGCTGGAATTTTCATAAACAAGTTGAATGGAAATATGATAATTGGCCATTACAACCATGGTGAGGATTCAAACAGGATATTTGATAACAAAAGAGCTGGTATATACATAGCCCACTCCGTAGTCCCCTATATATATGCAAACATGATATATCACAACGATGTAGGTATCCACATATACTCATCGGATGGTAGCGATAGCACAATTGAGTACAACGGCATAGCTGAAAACACCCATGAGGGAATAAGGATTGAAAAAGTGAGCAATACCCTAACTATCTTTGCAAACATGTTCTACAAAAATTACGGTTCCACCGACAGATACAATCCAAATCATCCTCAGGCAACAATAGATCACTTTTCTACTCAAGAGAATATTTACTGGTATCAGCATGACTACTATAATAAATGGGGGAATTTCTGGTACGATTGGGCATACAACAACGACAGCAACTACAATGTGAACTATCTTGGAGGATCATGGCTAACAGTTGAGGGAAAATATCCAATTGTCAATCTATCAAACACAAATGAAATTCTTGATTATGATATCGCACCTCTAAAAGGAGTAATTTCATCTGACAGAATCATGCTGACATCAAGTATGGACTTTTACGAGAAATACAACCCATACAATGGATTCGTCATGGGAGATAAATATGCATATTCTCCAGTTATGAGCGGATTAGACATTGGCGCGAAGAGTGGATACGGATTACTAATCTCTGAACCGGACAGAGACTTCGTAATTGATGGAATAAAGATAACCAACATCACGAAAGGAAGCGATGATCTGTTGTACCGTGGAAATGGTATAATTATAGATCACGCAGCTCCAGACAGAACAATAAATATACTGAGGGCAGACATACATTACTGCGACTACAGCGGAATTTTGATAACAAACTCTTCGGCAAAAATCTATTCAAAGTATATTTATATTCACTACGGAAAGGATAATTCAAATGGGTTGGTAGTCTCACATAGCACATATGTTTCATTCAGCAACAGTACAATCACAGATCAGGGAAGGTATGGTGTATATGTTATTAACGTTACAGGACACATTTCAGGAACCCAGAGTTACACTATGGGTGCAATGGGTCTGTTTTCTGATATCATCATGAATAATGGAGAAGGCGTTTATATACCAGAGAATGCTCTTGACCCTCAGGGATACGGTACAGACGTGGACATATACGAAACATCCTTCTTTAAGAACACAGGTTACGGACTCCATGTGGAGGATCAGAAAGATTACACAGAGATTAAACTTTCAAATGATGTGTTCTACGGAAACCATGGATCTGGGGATACATACGATCCGTCACATAATCAGGTGTACATCACAGCCCATGGCAAGGTTTACAACCTTGGATCCAGCAACTGCTACTTCCATGACTGGGCAAACAACAACCGGACAAATGACATGGATAGAGATGGTGTTGTTGACTGGCCATATCCGGTGGATGGTGGCGGATATCCAATTAACTTTGCTGGCAAATGGGTGGACTTCAAATACGAATGGGTTGATTTTTATACAATGGAAAGTATAAGTGTTGGCGCTGTTGTGCATGTGGATAACAGCAACGATGGAGTTCTAAACTCAACGGGAACCACCGCAGGAATCGTGGGCTACGATGATACCTACTACTACATCATTGGCTGGAACACCACAAAGCCGTACCAAGATGAGTGGTCCACCGAGCATGGAATCTATGTAGATGGTGGAAATGAGCTCCATATGAAAATCTACAACGTGAGAAGCGTTTACAATGGGTACGGAATCACAGCAAAAAATGCCAAATGGGTTGAACTCAAAAATTCTGAGATTGCCAACAACAGATATCCCGGTGTATGGTTCTCATACAGCGATGTTGTGATTGTCTCCAACAACGAGATATATAATAACTACCATGGGCTTGAGCTTCAGGGCAGCTCCGCATATACACTTGTAGAGAAAAACAGAATCTACAAAAATGATGCAGACGGAATATACATGATAAGTGTGAGTCCCACTATGTTGGGTGTGGAAATAAGGGAAAATCAGATATTTGCTAACAATATTGGACTTGAAGGCGGCTGCACTGGAATCATTATCCACGACAACGGACTCGCTTACAATGCCCACTACGGCATAAAGCTCACCTCCGGTCATAATCATCTCTACAGAAACATATTCTATGAAAACAATGGAACTATGGATTCCTATTCCCCTGATAAAATTCAGGCGTACGACTCCTCTGTGAACTACTGGAACAACACCAATGGACAGGGCAACTACTGGCATGACTGGTCATGGAACAACAGGTCCAACGATCTGGATGGCGATTGGTTTGTTGATTATCCATATCGTATGGATGGCGGTGCTGGATCCAGGGATATATACCCAATGAGAGAAATAACTAAGTTGCCGCTGAGAATTGAGGGTATAGGAGATCTGGATATAGACCACGGAGTCATAGGTGGTGACGGCTCTTTCTACTACCCATATGTGATTGCAGGATGGAAGATCAACGGTAAGGATGCTGGTGCGGGAATATACATCGGCAACATCTCAGAGAACATAAGAGTTCGTCTGGATGGCCTCTATATCAACTCAACATCGGGTGGAAGTGGAGTATATCACAGTAATTCAGCGGTTAATGTGTATCATTTTAACGGATATGGGCTGCAGATATACAACCTATGGGCTGAGCATAATGTGGGAGATGGTGTGTATGTATACTACTCTGATACAATAACCGTTGATAAGGCATATCTAGTCTACAACGCACATGGCATGAATTTCTACAGCTGCAACTATGTTTTCGTGGAGAGAAGCAATGTTAGCTACAGTCAGTACTCTGGAGTGGTTGTAAGGAACACACACTATGTAGGGTTCTTTTACAACAACATATATCACAACGCCAACTACGGAATATACATCTCTTCATCCACATCATCCCTGACCCTTTCCTCGTACAGGATATACAACAACACATTCAGGCTTAATACTGGCTACGGACTTTATCTAACATCCTCTTCTGGATTCAAAATATACCACAACATATTTGACAGAAATCACGGAGCCTCAGCGGATGGAAACGCGGACTCTTCACATATACAGGCATATGATGATGAATCCTCGGAGTACACTAACCTCTGGAATACCACTGATGAAGGCAACTGCTGGAGCGACTGGAATCAGAATACCCCATACCAGATTGATCCAGACCCATATGTTGCAAGGGACCATCATCCTGGCTGCGGATTTGTTCCAGAAATGAGCAATGTTGTAGCGCTAGTGGCAGTTACTGCACTCCTGATTGCCATAACATACAGAAGGAGAGATTAACCCCCCACTTCTTATTTTTTTGTTTTCAGATCTCTGAGATCAATCGTTATTTCTCCCGTGCGAAGACCCTTAACCTCATCCTCTGATAAAACCCTCTTTTTTACCTTATCTCCCACTATAGCGCTGTTTCCAAAAGGATCGTCAATTATTATTGTTGCAGGCATCTTACCATGGCGAATATAACCTATTTTTCTCATCACATCCAGAATATCTTCCCTTTTATCAGGATATGTATGAAGCAGCTGAAGAAGAACATCCACAAATCTGTTCAGAACTCCCTCAACATTGGTAATAAATGCCTCTGAAAAGGGTCCAGGTTCAAGCTTTGCACCTATTTCAGGTATGGTAATTGTTCCAGATGTTGATCTGATTACCCTTGCGTTGAGATCATCAAGGCTCTCAATTGGCATCTCGTATCGCAGGGGCTCATGGGTCTCAAGCATGAGAATATCGCTATGCTTATAGCCGCATGTGGTGCAGTAAACCGTGGTTTCAAGGCATTTTCCAAAATGAGGTATCTCAAGTTCAACAGCCCTGTATTTAAGCGTTTTTTCTCCGCATACTGGACAGGGCGCATCCATCAACATATCTATGCCCTCTTTCAAAGCCATGCTCTCAACTCCCCCCTTAATACATATCCAGCGTTTTTCATCTCATCAACATTTGCTGCACCACTTAGAAACATGGCGATCCTTAGCTCATTTAGAATTTCCTCAATTCTCTCAACAACGGCCGTATGTGATTTAGTTGCGTATTTTAGTATAGCCCTGGCCATACCTGCAGCATCTGCACCCAGTGCAATTGCCCTGGCCACATCAAGCCCATGCCGTATACCCCCAGAGCCTATAAGAGGTACGCCCATACCCTTTAGCTGAAGGAGAGAATACGGACTTGGAAGACCCCAATCCCAGAATAGTTTTCCTAATTTGCCACCCCTATAATATTCCACAGCTGCAAAGCTTGTACCGCTCACGCCGCTAACATCAATCGCTCTGAATCCCATCTCAGCAAGAATCTCGGCGGATTTTCTATCAAAACCTGCCCCTGTTTCTTTGGCAACCAGAGGATACTTCTTCGCTAGGGGTTTGAGATTTTCAATAAGGCCTGAGACCACCTTATCCCCCTCGGGCTGAATGGATTCCTGAAGGTAGTTAAAATGTATTTCCATGGCATGAGCATCAACCATTTCCATTGCTCTCTCCAGTTCACTCTCACCGAACCCAAGTGCAAACTGTGGAGCACCCAGATTACCCATTCTGAGAGGCACCTCATACTCTCTCACAACAGAATATGTATCTTCCATTCTTGGATTTACTATGGCGCTTCTCTGGGATCCCACAGCCATACCAATACCCAGCTCCTCAGCAGCCTTTGCTATGTTTTCATTTATCTTCTTTGCCACAGGATGCCCTCCTGTCATTGCATCAATTATTATTGGTGCCTCAAGATCCCTGTCAAGAATCCTTGTTCTCAGATCAATGTCCTCAAGATCCACCTTTGGTATCGTCACATGCTTCAGGATAACATCATCCCAGTAATTATGGGTTGCATTTACATCCTTGTCAAGACATATCTTTATGTGTTCCAGCTTCCTATCTTCTATCATAGGACCACCGTCCCTATGAAATCTTCATCTTTAAGAACGGATTCAAGACGCTCTGGATGGAAACCATTTATTACATAAACTTTGCTGTACTTTGCAATCTCTCTCATAACATTTATCTTCAGGTCCATACCCCCTGTCACATCGCTAACCTTTATTTCCGTTTTGGGATCATGTGCTGGGTGCAGTTCGCGTATAAGCTCCTCTTTTCCAGATCCCGGCGGATGCGTGTAAATACCATCCACATCCGTGAGAAACACTGTTTTCTCTGGCCTATATTTTTTTGCAAGTTCCAGCATCAGAACATCTCCAGAGCATATGTTTATACCCCTTTCGCTGTCAAATACTGCATCCCCAAAGGTCAGGGGTACAAAACCATAGTGGATAAGATAATCAAAAATTTCAAAATTTATTGCACTCCCCATACTCATAAAGGCATGTGGAGGCATGGAAACCGCAGGAATACCTTCATCAATGAGGGTACTCAGAATTCTGAGATTCAGGTCAATCATATCCCTCTGGATCTTTGCAAAACCCAATCTCTTCCAGTCTTCAAAACCATCAGTTATGCTGTATTTATCCGCAAGTATGTGTCCAAATGAACCCGCACCATGAACAAGGATAACATCATTCTTTGGCAGAACTCTTGCTATCTTCTTCACAGTATCCTCTCGGAATGTGAGATACTCGCTTTTATCTGAGATTACGCTTCCACCCAGCTTTATCAGATACATCGGCAAACAAAAGATGTTTTAATTAAAATAGTTTTCTCACGAAGCCCTGTGTTCTTTATCCTCACCCACAGCAATTTTAACCTCGCTAAACATGGGTATATCCAAGAGTTTACTGACCTGGGCATAATGAATATGCATAACACCCTGTTTACCACTGAGTTCCATCATCCCAATGTCTTCCTCCGATATCCCATACTTACCCGCTTCCTTTATTACTTCCCATTCACCCATCTCATGTAAGAGAGAAAAATTCACCTTGATCATTCCAAATGCATCCGCCGAATCCCTGTAATCTCTCACCTCTTCAAACCTGTTTTCCCGAAAGGTGAGCTTTTTTAATTTCAATCCCATGAATCCTTCAATCCTCTGAAGATAAAGCATCTCATTCCCCTTTGTGAGGGTTACTGCTCTGCCATCGCTATTTAACCTCCCCGTTCTGCCAATCCTGTGCACATAATCCTTGGGAAATCTAGGAACATCGTAATTCACCACATGGGTGATGCCCTTCACATCAATGCCCCTGGATGCCACATCTGTGGCCACAAGGATGTCTATCATTCCTTGCCTGTAAGATTCCATAACTCTGGTTCTTGAACCCTGCGTCATATCCCCATGAAGCTCCTTCGCCCTGTATCCATCTCTCTCCAGTTTGTTAGCCAGCGCCTTTACACCCAATCGTGTATTGCAAAATATAAGATATTTTCCAGGCTCCGAATTAATCAGCATTTTCAGGGTTGAATACTTTGTGCGATCGTTTACCTCAACATAATACTGCTCTATTTTCTCAGGAGATACTGAATCTGAAGAAAGCAGAATTTTCCTGGGGTTTCTCATGTATCTCTTTGCAAGGCGTATTATTTCCTCTGGCATCGTGGCTGAATACATAAGCGTTCTTCTTGCTCTGTTTGTCCTTGAAATTATCCACCGTATATCATCTATGAACCCCATGTCAAGCATCCTGTCCGCCTCGTCAAGAATCAGGAACTTCAGGTTGCTAAGATCAAGATACCCTCGCCTCATCAAATCCATGATTCTCCCGGGCGTGCCAACGATTATGCTCGCAGGAAGCCCCTTTATCTGCGGCTCCATGCTCACACCACCGTATATTGCCACCGTTCTCACCCTGTGCTCCTTAGCAATCTCCCTCGCTTCCCTCTCCACCTGCTGCGCAAGTTCCCTGGTGGGAACGAGGATAAGGGCTTCATTACCCTCGCCGCTGATGCCTTCAAACACAGGTATAAGAAATGATAGGGTTTTTCCAGAGCCTGTTCTGGCCTGGACAATCACATCTCCCTGCATTGCAGGATATATTGCCTTCTCCTGCACATCCGTTGCCAATTCAAAACCCCTTTCCTTAAGGGCTTTCTTTGTTTTCTGGCTTATGTCCATTTCTCCGAAATACATATTTTCACCTTCTCTAAACATATGGACAGGTGAAATTCACTGAAAATCATCTGCCCCTTGGAGCACCTAACCGCCAATAGTATTTAAATATTCGCAAATCCTATGGTCATGCGTGGTGACTTGGGAAAAATAAAGAGATAATGAGCCCGCATAAATTTAGAGGCTACATTTTAGACACCGTATCTTTATGAGGCATGTTAATTATGCGCCTATCCCCATGCCGTCAGGCTCCTCCGAGTCCATGAGGGAGAGAAGAGCCAGTATCATGGCTCTCCTTCTGGGGCCATTTGACTTTTTTATTTCCTCAATTATCTCGTCCATTAGAGGCACGATTATCACCGCCTCTCCATCTTCACTGTTTTTTGATTAACTTTGCTGAGAAGGTTAGAAAATGGGTTTAAATACTCCTGCTACCAAATTTATTTATCAGAAAATCCATCACCACCGCATGAAACTGATAATTGACATGGATGGCGTGATATACCGCGGCTCAAGGCCGCTGCCGCATGCGGCGGAGTTCATAAGATTTCTTCAGGAAAACAATGTGGAGTTTGTGTTTGCAACCAACAACTCCACAAAAACAAGGGAGATGTTCGCCGAGAAACTTGCAGGTATGGGGATACATGTTTCTGAAGATAGAATAATAACCTCATCCTACGCCACTGCAGAATTTCTCAAGGAGAGGTACGAAAGGGGAAGGGCCATAATTATTGGAGAGAGAGGCGTAGAAGAGGAGACAAGGCGTATCGGCTGGAAGATTCTTGATTATGATGAATGGAGAGATGCCACGCATGTTCTCGTGGGCATGGACCGTACCCTAACCTATGAGAAGCTCAAGGCGGGGACTCTGGCCATCAACAACGGTGCCGAGTTCATAGCCACCAACAACGATGTGAATTTTCCATCGGAAGAGGGCCTGATACCGGGAGCGGGAAGCATGGTGGCTGCCCTTGAAGCCGCCACAGGTCAAAAGGCCTTCGTGGTGGGCAAGCCCAATGATCCATACCTTGAAATAATAAGGAGAGTTCTGGGCGAGGGTGAGTACTGGGTAATTGGGGATAGAGTGGATACGGACATGATAATGGCTGAAAAGCTCAATGCCCGCAAGGTTCTTCTCCTTACAGGCGTGGCTAAAGAGCCCATGGGTAATGAGGACCATGTTCTCAGGGATCTTGGACAACTGATAGAATTGCTGAGGGATATGATATGAATCTCGTGGAGAGAATTGAAGATGCCCGTCGCGAGATTGGAACCGTTGTAAATTCACGGCTTGCAGAGTTTGAGAGAATGCGCACCGAGAGCAACGAAAGAATATTTCAGGAACTTGCATTCTGCATTCTCACCGCAAACTCCTCTGCCAGGATGGGTATAAAGGCGCAGGAAATCATAGGGTATGGCTTTGTGACTTACGACGAAGATAAGCTGAGAAATGAGTTAAGAAAGATAGGATACCGCTTCTGGAGAGTTAGAGCGAGGTACATTGTAGAGGCAAGATGGATAATACCCCATATAAAAGAAATTTTCCGTATGGATGAAATTAAAGCCAGAGAATATCTCGTGGAGCATGTTAAAGGTCTTGGTATGAAGGAAGCATCTCATTTTTTGAGAAACACAGGATCAAAGAATCTTGCAATAGTGGATAGGCATATCCTGAGAATTTTGGAGGAGGAGGGTTTAATAACCACCCCAAAAACTCTTACAAGGAAAAGATACCTGGAGATAGAAAAGATAGAGCGTGAACTTGCAGAATCCCTGGGCATGACACTGGCAGAGATGGATCTTTACCTCTGGTATCTCAAAACTGGAGAAGTTCTGAAGTGAAAACCGCATAAATCTGGAAATGTTTAAGTTATGCAAATGGATATGGATTGCAATGAGTTGTATTGAAATTTGCGGCAAATCTGCGGATAAATTGCAATCAAAGGGTTTTGGGGTGAGAAGAGGAAATTGCCTCTGCCTCCACCATGAGGAGGCTCTTTACATAGCTGAAAAGGGCATAGCAGATCTGGATTTTGAGGAAGTATTTCTGAAAGCTTCAAAATCGGGGGATTTTGATGTTAGATTTCTTGTTTATCGTGATCTAAGATCCAGAGGGTATGTGATTAAAGTAAAGAGGGACCATTTCCAGGCCAGAAAGAGCTACTCAATGAAATTTTATCCAATCAATGGATCAAGCAGGATCTCTCATGAAACACTGAGAGCACGTGATCTTCCACACATAATGGCTGTTGTGGATGAAGAGGGAGATATAACATACTATCTTGTGGATAGTGCAGATCCTGCAGGAGAGGTTAGAGAGAGGGTAACTATAGGAGAATACAAGGTTGCAGGATCCCGTGTGTTTCTTCTTAAAAATTTTGAACATCTTGGAACTTTTGGAAAAAACGAGGGTGTGTTCGCACACCTATCAAACAATGAAGCGAGATATATTATTAAAGACATACCCGTGGAGATTGACAGCGATACATACAGAGTATATCAGGATTTGAGAGATAGGGGTTTAATTGTCAAGTCAGGGTTCAAGTATGGAACCCATTTCCGTGTTTATGTTAAATCTCTTGAAGAGCACTCAAAGTATCTTGTGCAGGTGATGAAAAATGCCGTGCATCTTGAGGAACTGAGCAGGGGTGTGAGAGTGGCCCATGGCGTGAGAAAAGAACTTCTTCTTGCAGGATTTGATGGAGATAGGGTTGTTTATCTCTCAGTGTCCTGGATAAGACCCTAGGCACATGTTTTAATATAAATGATGACATGCTCCATCACAATGCTGGATCCAAAACTTAAAGCCATACTACTCGTTAGTGTTTTGGTTGTTGCCATAGGCGTTCCAGTGATAATTTATGCATCCACCGTAAAACCTGTGGAAAACATGATGCCTGTTGCCAAGATAACAGCACCAGCTACTGGTTATGTGAATACACCCCTTCCGTTTTCAGCCGCAAAATCCACGGATTCTGATGGTTATATCTCGCTCTACGTATGGAATTTTGGTGATGGAAGCAGCTCTGCGGGAAAATATGTAAATCACACATATCTCGCTGTTGGCAATTATACTGTAACCTTAACCGTGTACGACAACGCGGGCGGGAGCAGCAGTACTAAGGTAAAGGTGGAGATAAAAAAACAGGAAGAAAAGAGTCCAGTGACTGGTGTGAACGATCTTCTTACAAACACCTCGGCATATATCGGCAGAGAGGTGAAAGTAAGAGGTGTGTTTGCATACGGCTCAAATTACAGTTTTTACATGGTTAATGTATCTGGATACAGAGGGATACGGGTATACGCTGAGCCTGGAGCATCCAGACCCGAGAAAATTGAGTACGGAGACTACCTGGAGGTATTCGGAAGATTCACCGTATATAAAAATGAACTTGAAGTAAAGGTGGAGAACAATTCTAGACATTACATAATCATCCTATCCCATAACACCACAACATCTTATGAGAACATAACCAGCGGGAGTTGGATGAACTACAACAATTCACTGGTTATTTTAAGATCCGAAGTCACTGAAGTGTACGCCCCTTACAAATACAATATTGGAAATCTCACGGTGTATGTATCCTATGGTGCCACACAGTTCGGCTCTCCAGCAATACACGACATATTTGAGGTACGTGGTTTTCTAACATATTACCATTCAACCAAATACGGGTACGGGTATCCAGAGATTTATGTGAGAAACAGCACGGATGACTATTCAAAGTATGTTTCATCCACCTACGCCAATGTTTCCATAGACCATGTGCTTAACAACACACTAAATTACAACAACACAGCGGTTCATATAGAAGAAGCTGTGGTGGTGGACGATTATGCCTCATGGAATTTTGATGTTGGCTACCCAAACAGATCAATACGTGTTTATGTGGAGAAGGGAGGAGTGGTTGATGGAATGGTTTTCAAAGGGGCCAGGGTTGAAATATGGGCTACCGTCGCATATTATCATGGAGTATGGGAACTCAAGGTGAGAAATGCAACCACTGACATGATTGTGGTGAAGAGCAGACCCACCTATCAGGATGTACCTGTAGAAACATTAGTCAAAAATCCAGAAACATACAACGGTAGCAATGTGCATTCATGGGGTGTAATATCGTGGACCTATTCAAACGAATCATCAGGATTGAGACTTTTCGGGCTTTTCCATAACGGATCAGAAATAACTGTTGTTGGGTTCAACGGCTCAAATATGAGTGGGGTTGTCAGTGGCAGATACGCTGATGTGTATGGGGAATTCACAAACTACCATGGAAGCTGGGAGATTAAAATAAGGCCAGAATCATACGATTTTGTGGTAACCAGACCGCAGAATTACACCAATGTAAATATCACACAGGTGCTTAACAACGCATCAAATTACAACAACACATTGCTTCACGTGGAGTATGCGGTGGTCACATCCGTTTACAATGCATCATGGTTATTCTGGGTTAGCAACACATCCAACAACACCCAGGAGATAAGCGTATATGTGGAGAAAGGCGCCTCAATAGATTCTGTTTATGTGGGAGCAAGGGTTGAAATATGGGCGCAGCTAACATGGTATCATGGAGAATGGGAGTTCAAGGTACGTAATGGCACCAACGATACTGTGAAACTTCTCACCCAGACAACATATATGGATGTTAACATCACAGACATCCTCAATAATGCATCTGCCTACAACAATACAAATGTGCATATTCCAAACGCAACTGTTGTGGGGGTTAAATACACATACCTATTCTGGGTTAGTAATAGCACAGATAACACCAAAGATATAGCAGTATTCGCAGGGGGTGTATCTGTACCCACCGTTGGAAAAGGGGATACCGTAGAACTGTATGGAGTGGTTGCATATCACAATGGAAGCTATGAAATAAAAATCCGCCCCAATACCCCTGATCGTGTAATATTGCTTCATTCCACCGCAAGATACGTCAATTTCACATATATTCACGAAGTGGACTCAAACGGAACGCTTGTTCACGAAGGGCAGCAGGTGATAGTTAATGGCACAGTGATTGTTCCTCCGAAGGTTTATTCATACAACACCTCTTCGGGACCAGTTCTGAAATTCTACATTGAAGGGGTTGACGGAGGTGTACAGATATTTGGATTCCTTAATTACTCAAAATTAAATCTTACAGAAGGAGACTATATTTCCGTAAGGGGAACGATAACCCAGTACAACGGTGAGGCTGAGGTTAAGGTGAGCGATCTGAGATACATAAAGTATATAAATCATACAGATCCACTCACCCCTGAAGAAGTGTCCACAGGGATCTTTTCAAACTGGAGCAATGCTGAGCGTATTGAAGGTACACTTGTGAAAATTGAGGGTACAGTTACAGATAAGTACGTGGGTTCAACCTTTGTGAAAATAACTGTTGACGATGGAAGCGGGGGTGTGGTTGTATTCATTCGCAACTCCTGGGGCATAAACACCACAAATATATCAAAGGGAGATAACATAAGCGTCATAGGTATTGTCTCGCAATATGATTCGTCCTCTCCATACACTGAATCCTACGAAATACTGCCAAGGTACCAAAGCGACATCTCCAAAATTAATAAATCTGTGGGTAAATCTGAGACAAGTTCGCCCTCAACCATAATTGAATTAGAGGTGATAGTGTGGAGGAGAAATATTGCCCTAATTGTGGGAGATACGTTGGTTCATTAGAGGTGTGCCCGTACTGTGGGGCCAAAATACCAAAACACACATCCTACTATTACGCCAAGTACGGCTCACTTGCATTTGCAGTTTTAGGTATAGTATTCCTTCTTATATTCGCACAGAGCACTCCCGTGCAGTACGTTCACATAGGAGACATTGGACCAACCTACAATTATGCCCTGGTAAGGATATCTGGCGTTGTTTCCACCTCCCCATCCCTTGTGATCAAGTCCGACGGATCTTCCACGCTATACATCAATGTGGACGATGGCACAGGAGTGATGAGCGTACATGTTTACAATCCAGCCATATTTCGCCTTGCAAAGGAAGGTAAGATACCTGGGTACGGAGATTTCGTGGATATTAAAGGGCAGATATACATAAGGGGATCCAATAGATACATTATTGTTAACGATCCTGCCCAGATATCTATTAAAAGGGCTAATCCTGTGAAGATGAATATTACATCCATAAAGAAAATAGAGTATCCATACGGAAACTATCTTAGGATAGCCATTGATGGTAGAATAGTATCATATAAAACAACCCGATCTGGAGCGTACGTGCTGAACTTCACGGATGCTACGGGGTATATAGATGTGTATGTTCCATCTTATTTTTCAAAACTCTACGGTTTCAATCCTGAAGATTTTGAAGGTAAAAACCTGGAACTTGTGGGCTCTGTCCAGTGGTACGGTAGTGAGATGACCGGCACATGGGAAGTTATTCCCACATCTATGGAAGATTTCAAGGTGATAGGATGAAATGTCCAAGCTGCGGACTTGACATTCCGGACGATTCCGAAATTTGCCCGTACTGTACGGCAAGAATAAAAAAGAGAATCCAGATAAAGACAATATATATCATAGCGATAACACTTGCACTTGTATCCTCTGGGTATCTGGCACTTGCCATGGTTGCCAGTGAGGTTGAAGTGGTAAAGATATCTTCTCTGGGGATTAACGACAACTACAATTTTGTGCATGTCAGAGGGGTAGTGGTGGAT